>OFEK01000016.1_pt1 | contig 291073 bp, 218 predicted proteins | sample 1521131 | NCBI WGS metagenome assembly OFEK01 (sample SAMN05720209, study PRJEB24109) | activated sludge metagenome | isolation source: Anaerobic digester | place: China | collected 2015-12-16 | reverse complement strand
CGAGACGCAGCCGGATCGCGCAGCGGTTCTCGGTGAGCGACTGCTCCTTCTCCACAACCATTCTGTCATAGCGGATATCCGCATCCCGCAACGCGGCGAGCAGCAGCCGCACCGCATCCGCAATTTTGTCCATATCCGCATGCACGCCGCCCGTCCAGGCATCGGCCGACGCCACCTCGACCGGGCTCGTTGCGGCGGTATCCATGACGGCGGCACGCAACGCATCGAGCAACGATTGTGCATCCTGATCGCGGATATCAAAGCGGAAGTCCGCCATGCGGCGCAGTTCCACTTCGGTCATGCTGTGCAATTCGCGCATCACGCCCTGGGCACCTTCATTGGCCGTAGACACGTAGTCGAGAATTTCCTCGGGCGTGAAATCCGGATTTTGCAGAATCAGTTCGAGGAAGCCAATTACCGACGTCATTTCCATGCGGAAGCGCGTGTTCTGGTCGCGTATCGCCTGTTCCTTGCGCACGTTCTCGCGATCGGTGATGACCGATGCGAGATCGAGAATGGCATTCTTGCGCACGATTTCCTTTTCCGCCAACACAGCATCGGTGATATCGCGGCCGATGCAATACACACGACCATCCTTGCGCGAGGAGGTGATATTCCAATCGATCCAGCGCAATCCGCCTCGCTTGTGCGCGTAGCGGGCCGTGAGGGAAATGGATTGCTCGTCGGGAGCCGTGGAGAGGCGCTCGCGCAGCATATCGCGATCGGCCGGGAACACCACGTCGAGATGGTCCCGCCCCAGAATGTCCGCCACCTCATAGCCCAGCACTTCACGCAAAGCGGGATTCATCGCTGTCCATTTCCATGCGCTGTCCATGGAGCCGATCAAATCGCGCGAGGTGTCCACAATGCGCCGCTGCGACCGAGTCATGCGATCAGCCAGTGCCACAGCCCGCGTCCGGCTGCCGAGCAGCATGAACACGAAGGCGAACAGCAGACCACTGACAATGAGCCCGCCGAACAGCACATAGTAGGGCAGCGAGGCGTTGGCCGCTGCATCCACGCGCGCTGTGGGCATACTCACGATAGTCCAGGCATGCCCGGCGAATTGCAGCGATAGAAGGCGCGCCTGATCTTCGGAGCCGGCCCCCGGCTGCCGGAACAACAGCCGCTGCTCATCGACCTTGTCACCATCGTACACCGATACAGTCACGTAGGCGGAATCCTCCTCCGTACGCACCGCTTCGCGTATCAGAATCTCCGAGGCAAACTCCACAAGACAGAAACCGGAAAGCGCCGCCCGTCGCATCCCCTCATCCGCGTCGCGTGTGTCGCGCGTGTACAACGGGGCGACGATAATCGTGCGCGCCACGCCGGCGGCATCCTTCCGCACCTCTGCGGCGGTGATGCGCCCCGAGGCGCTGGCGGTGCTCAACGCGTCGCGCAGGGCGGCATCGCTGTTGATGTCCGTGCCGAGCCGCGCGATGTTGTCCTTCAAAGGAACGATGTACTCCAGCGGCGCGAAATAAGCGGCCTCGCTGGCGGGAGTAATGGAGAAATTCAGATATTCCAGTCCCTGATTCCGGGCGTACTGCTCGTAGGCGATGCGCTGCTCCTTCGGAATCCACGGAGCATACGCGATCATGGAAATGCTTTCACTCGTGTTGACGGGTACGGTGGCAAAGAGTTCGAACACATCGCGCACCACCTGCACGTTGTTGTCGAACAATCCGATCATGGTGTGCAGCACGGACTGCTTTTCGTCCAGCGCGCTTTGCAGGCGATGTACAAGCGCGGCACTTTCTGTGTCGAACACGGCAGCGCGCTTGGTCGCCACATTCTCCGTCGCCAAACGCATGGCGGCGAAGGTCAACAGTAACGCCAATCCCAGGAGCACGAACGCGGGCCAGGTATGTCGCAGGCCGCTGCCCGTGACGGGCGGCGTGTCGAATTGCCCGGCGTTGCTTGTCATGGCCGAATGTATTCCTGAATTTGAGAAATGAAGGTCCCGGGATTGATCGGCTTCGCGATATGATCGGTGAAGCCGTGATTGAGCAGCCGCTCCTTGTCGCCAGGATTGGCCAGGGCCGTCACCGCGAGCACTCTCAGCTCCTTGCCGTGTTGCAGCGTGCGAATGTAGCTGAGCACTTCCTCGCCGTGCATGCCGGGAAGCATGATGTCGCACAGCACGAGAATCGGCTCGTTGTCCCGTAGCCATTCGCAGGCGGGCTCGCCCGCCTCGAAAGTCACCACCTCGTATCCCGCCTTGCGCAGAATGATGGAGAGGAGTTTGGTGATGGAGCCGATGTCCTCGATCACGACAATCGTGTTTGGATGTTTCGTTGCGCTCATGAAGAACCTGCTATTATTGGTTCAAAAGATCATTGTCATTGTTGATGAAAGGTAGCTCCGGCCGCCGGAACGACGCTCCGCCGGAGCAACAGCCAAACCGTCGTGGAAAGCAGCACGCTGAACAGCAATCCGATGAGCATCGTGAGATGCACCCCGCTCCCGTCGGAACCGATGAGGAAAGCACGCTGACGCGCGAAATGTATGCTCCATTCGCGATCCGCCACGCGCAGCTTGCGCACACTCGTGGCGTCGCCTCCGTCCGATGTGCTGCGGAAGAGGACGCTGCCGTCCGAATCGAGTATGGAGAATGCGATACGCGTGCTGTCGTAGGAAAAGGTCAATGCCGCGCGCACCAACGCATCCACCTCCACCAGGGCCATGCACAGGCCATCGATGCCGCCGCGCGATGCCCTGCCCGCGCTGTCAACTCGAAAGGACACGGGGACGAGAAACACCACCACCGAATCCTCCAGCGGCCCAAGGCGCAGCTGCCGCGTGGCGCACACTGGTCCAGCGGGCGTCATCCCGCCGACCACGGCCTGCACCGCCGAATCGCTGCTCACGTCGAAGCCCAGCAGCGACGGCTGCGCTTCCTGTGGGGCAATGAATTCCAACGGATGATACATGTCGCGTTTGCCTTCGGGGACAATATAGAAGCGTGGGGAGATGACCTGCCGCGCATAGGTGATGTAGCCGGGGAGATCGTCGTAGCGCAAGCGCGGGGAAAATCCCAGCACTCGCACTCCCGGGGTGGTGCTTCCCGGAATGGCGACGGAAAGCTGAAACACGTCCGGCACAACCTCGACATAGCCGGCGAACATCCGCTGAAGCGAACCAAGCAGTGTGGTGACCTCGGAAAAGCGGGCGTCGAGTCGCTCGTGCAAGGCATCGCACTCCGCATCGAACTGGCGTTGTTGCCGTGTCGCGGTAAGTTGGGAAAAATACGCCCACATCGCGACCGTGAACAGCAGCGACACTGCAAAAACGATCATGGGAATGCGTGCGTTCATGAGCGTCCGGAATCACGGTGCAGGTGCAACAGGGCGTAATGTACGTATTTCACAGTCAAGAAATCCATAATCTCATCGCTTTCTTTTCCTCTATGGCACAATCACACGCAATTCCACCCTGTTGTTCTGTCGACGTCCTTCCGCGGTGCGATTGCTCGCCACGGGACGCCGCGAACCAAACGCGCGCACTTGCACGCGCTCGCGGGAGACGCCTTGCGCCAGCACATGGGCCAGCACGCGATCCGCCCTTGCCTGCGAACGCTGCTGACTGGCTTCCATGCTGCCGAAGTTGTCCGAATGTCCTTCGATCTGCAGAACGGCGCGCGGCTGCTCGCGGAGCACGCGCAGCAATCCCTCGATGTTGCGACGACTCGCGGCATCCAATGCGCCACCGTCGTGCTCGATTTCCAGCACCACGCTGGCGGCGGTGCTGCCCTGAGCGGGATCCACCACGTCGGGTGGACGGAAGACCAGCGAATCCACTTCCCGCTCACTCGTGGGCGGCCTGGGAGTTTCCTGCTGCCGCGTGGGACGCGACGGCTGGGCCGCGCCGGTGCCCTGCAATTTCACATCGGCGCGATTGTTGCGACGGCGACCCTCGGCGCTGGTGTTTGGCGCGACAGGTCGGCGCGAACCGAAGCTCTGCACCTGAATGCGCTCGCGGGGCACGCCACGATCGGTCAAGAGCTGAAGTATGCGCTGCGCCCGTTGCTCCGATCGCTGCTGGTTTTCCTGGAAGCTTCCAAAGTTGTCAGCGTGTCCTTCCACCACAACAGTGTAATTCCGCAAGTCGCGCACCGTCTCGGCCAGCCGGTCGATCCACGCCAGGGAGGTGCTGTCGATGCCTGACGCGGCGAGATTGATGGGAATGCTGCGGGACGAACCGAAGGGCAATGGTACGAAGGCCACGGCAGCGGTGTCGCGTGCGACGATCTCGGGACGCTCGTAGGGCTCTTCATCGGGTTGCACGGTCGGCGGTGTTTTCACTGTATCGAGTTGCGCGATGGGCGGCACCACGATGATGGCAGTATCGGGCAGACGCTCCACCCGCTCCTCCACGATGGGTCCGAGCGTGTCGCGTCGGGGCAAGGCGCTGCGATACAGCACGAAATCGATGCCCTCGACCAGATCGCCCGACTCCTTGCTCCGCACGGTGAATTCCCGCTGAGGCGGTTCAGATCGATAGCCGAGGGCTGCGAGTTGCACGGTATCGGGTGCGGCGCTGTAACGCCCGGGCGCCAGCCCGAAGTACTGGAAGCTGCCGTCGAGGTACGTGTTGGTCTGCACATCCTGCTGGGCGCGGTCCAGCCGGTGGAACAGCACACGCACACCGCGTTGCGGTCGCGTCACACCTTCGGCCATGTGCATCACCGACCCCTGCACCTCGCCGCCGAGATACACCGGCAGGTACACCGCCTTGAAGCGGTTCGGATCCGCCACCACATCGATTTCCCTGTACATCGGCACCCACACCGGATCCACAAAGCCCGCCTGGTCCAGCGACACACGATAGGTGTCGTACTGATCGAGATTGACGAAGCGTGTGTGGTCGTCGGTGGCTCCGCGATACCGCTGCCCGCGATCCAGCCAGGCCTGCACTGGCGTATCCAGCAGCAGTTCACCGTCCTCATATGTGCCTGACGCATTGTCATCGATAAAAGGAATCAACGTCAGCGCCGAGCGATCCACCCAGGATTGGTTGAAAAACAACACATCCGCGGTATTGGCATCCCAACCGATGGTGCCATCCAATCGTTGCTGCATCTGCCAGTGATCGGTTGCGCTGAAGTAATCCGCGCGCGACTCGCTGAAGAAATACGGCAAGCGCAACGACACACCTGCTTGCGCCTGAGAACCGCCGCTGATCAGGTTGCCGTACCAGCCCGCGTCGAAATACCATTTCGAGGTTATGGCAATGCGGAACGACGCTCGCGCAACCGTGAATTTGCCAAGTCCATGATCAAAGGATGTACCACCGGAGATGGCAAATCCTCGAAGCAGGTTCGCATTGACGGATAATGCATTCACCACACCCGCGCTACCAATTCCTGAACGCCAATTCCCTTGCGTTGTTACCACGGCGGAAATCGGTCCTCCGCCGACATTGAGCATTGCGTAGAGCGTGCGGTCGTTCCAGAACTCGCTTTGGCGCTGCTGCCCGTTCAGCGATAACCAGGTCCGAATTGGCATAAACGCCAGAGGCAACGATAGAGAGGCGCGGTACTCGCGCTGAGCGATACCGGGATTGTACAATCCGTGGCGGGGCATATTTCTGAAACCGAAACGCACGGTGAAATTTCGCGCGTTGACATAACTGGCTCGGAGAGTGCTGGGGGCATCGTGCATATAGGTTCCATCCAACCAGACATTTTCCACCAGGCGCCCTTTAACAAACACCGCGGGATGCACGGTGGCCACTCCATGGCGCACGGTATGAACGCCAAGCCCGGCGGAAATATCCGACCCGAGGCCGATTCTTCCCCACGCCTCCGCGATTGCCGATGATGAGCGCGATCGGAGAACGCCTGCATTCACACGATATTCCGTCTCGCGCGCGAGCAATGCGTCATAGGGGACATCGATGCGGACTTCCTTGTTCGAGCTCACGCCGTAAACATCAATTTCTCTGATACGGAAGTAATTTCCCCCGTGGACAAGAGGCAAACGAAGAGTGTACTGTTCCGTACTATCGACCTTGATCACATCGAGTAGGCTATTCCCCACATACAGCTCGATAATCGAACCGGGGAGCGCTGCGCCGCGATATTCCTGTTCCGTGTACTCGCGTCGAGGGTATACGCGCGTAGAACTGATCGATCCTCCAAGCAGGCTCGTTCGCGTACCCAGATCGCTCGACACCCACCCGACGATTGCCTGCCGGAACCATGGCGCCTCCTCCGCAACATAGCGCCAGCGCCACGGCGCCCGTTCCCAATCCACCGGCTTGTTCTGTTCCAGCGTCACTGTTCCAGCGAAATCACCTCCAAGCACTTCCATCCCCGTCCTGAACACTCCTGTACCGAAATTCCCACGTGACGAAGAATGCAAGGCGTTCAATTTCCAATCCAACATTCCACCGCCAAGCAACCGTCGATCACGTCCCACGAGCGCATCCGCCGGTCGAGCGGATCGTTTTTGAATACGACGCACCTTGCCGAGTTCCTTGAATTTTTCCACTGGAAACGGCTCGTCGGCGCTGAGATGCACATAGAGATTGGCTGGATCGAAATGCGCCTGTATTCCGAAAGCGGCGCGAAGAATGTGCAGCGATACGTAAAAATCCGCGTGCGCGACTATCATATCCCTGGGAGCGAGAGTGAACGATGCCGTTCCCACCTTGAGCACCCGCCGCGTGGCATCCAGCTCGTACGTCCGCTCCGGGGCGATGTAGAATCCTTGAAGGCGGGAGAAATCCGGAGAGGTTTCCGCATTAATGCGAAGGAACGAAAACAGTTCAAGCAACGGCAGATACAAAATGGTGTCCTGCTGAAGCGCGACGATATCCAATTCACCAACGCCCCGAATACCCACGCGAACAACGATTTCCGGAACGGGCGAGATCTCATTCTCGCTCGCTTCGTCACCTTTGATCGTAGTGGACCCGGACGTTGCCGCAATATTATAGCGTATGCCACCCGGATCGGCGCTGGCAATTGCTGTCAGTGTACCCGGAATGACGCAGAGGAAAAGCAACAGCAGATACGCCACTCTAGCGTAGCTGAAATTCCACCGTATATGTTTTCGGCAGGACATGTAATGCATTTGCTCCCATATCCGGTCGATCAGTATCGTAGGTTATGACCGTGGCATACCGACCCTTTGGCATTCTGGGTAGTGGGATGCTGAAGCGCCTACGGAATGTGGAGAACACTGCGATTTCGATCTTTTTCGAGAGGAGCTCTTTCTTTGCCTGGTCGCGGATGACCACGCTCATGTTTCCGATGTACGCGGCATTGCCCATCGGCATCATTTCCACGTCAACATGAATTTCCGCAGAATCCGGACGCACAAAGACATTCGTCAGCTTGATGTCAGCGAAGCATTCTCCTTTCCTGTAGGAAATGGGAATGACGGTCTTTGGATTCATTTGTTGTGATGCGGAAATCGATTTCTTCCCTTCTCCGTCATCCAGATCCTTCCTCGCCTCCACTCCGATCACCAGGCGCGACCAATATTCACCGTCCTGCAAGCCATCGGGGGGGCGGGCGATGAAACGAATGGCCCTCGACTCACCGGGCAGCAGGGTGAAGCGCTTGGGATTGATTGTTATCCATGGCGCGCAGGATTTCGGATTTCCCGTATCGTGTTCATCGATGAAAATCATCGGCGAACCCAAAGTATCCGATGTGATATATCCGTAAAAAAGATCCAGGCGCACATCGATCGGCACCGGTGCGACAGAGGCGATACTGATCACTCCGGAACGATTCCTGTCCGAGAGATACACGGCCGTCGGACCTACGCGTATGTAACCCGAAGCGGTCTCATAAAAGAGAACGAGCGTAAGAACGGCCAGAAACGTGGAGCGGTACAGTTGGCGCATGGCAGGCAAGAAATGTTGAAACTGCAACCGACTAATCACAACATACAGCAAGTCAGGCAGGGAAAAAAGAACGGCCCGGTGTGACCCAGGCCGTGTTTACAGCGGATTGTTCGCTCAGTTACCGGTATAGCCCACGTACAACGACGCAGCAGCGGTATATGCACCGGCGGCATGCGTACCGGAGACCGGAGCAATGGTTCCACCGAGGTAGATGGTTGCAACACCGGATACATCGAGATCCTGCGATGTGGTGGCGCTGGCCGTGGGATTCCACGCCACGCCCGTTCCAGGCAGACCCGTGCCGGCAACAAACACTGCATCGGCCGCGGTGTAATCCACGTCGAGGTTGTTCGTCCCGAAGGTAATCACTTCATGGTCTTCGAACCAGACGATGACTTCACGATCGGGCATACCGTCGATTCTCATTTTTGCGGCACTGGGCGTGGCACCCGTTGCGGGGTAACTCGGCACCCCGGCGGGGGTCACCGACTTGGTGGTGTTCTGGAACACGTCGCCGAATTCCAGATCGGATTGATACGTGATCGTCAGCGCTGTCAGCACGTTCGCGTTGATGTTGAATTGTTCGTCAACGACGGAACCGGTGACTTGCCCGAACCCCTGCGCGAGGGGCAGGCAGAGGAACAACGAGAGGAGCAGGGCAAATTTCTTCATTGATACACCTGTGAGGTTGATTATGAGAGATACAAGGAGCGAGAGTTTCCGTTGTTTAGTTACGACTCAAACTCAATGTAAACTTAGCGCGGTCTCACCCCGGAAGGCAATGAAACTGCATTACAATGCACTTACATGGAAATGAAAAGTGTGTAAGGTTTTCCCCGGAAAACGGGAAACTCCGCCACGGGGGTTGAGCCCGCAGGCGGAGTTTCATTGTCGTGCGAGGGCAGACGCTCCCGGCGCCGCCGGGTGCTTTACATCAACTGCAACATGGTCGCGCGCAACTGCGGCCATTGAAAGGGCTTGGAAACGTAGTCGTTACACCCGGCGTCGAGACTGCGGCGGCGATCCTCGGGAAAGGCGTGCGCGGTCAATGCGATGATCGGTATGTCGGGGCGCTTGCCCGACGAACGAATGCGCTTGGTGATCTGAAGGCCGTCTTCGCCATTGCGCAATGAAAGATCCATGAGTACCAGATCGATGGGCTCACTCATCAGTATGCCCCACGCCTGATCGCCCGTGGCGGCTATGTGCACGGCGAACTCGCGGGAGAGCAGGATGCGCATGTATTTCTGGCTCTGCTCGTCGTCCTCGACAACCAATATGGCTTTCTTGTTTTCAGACATCGTGTCCTCCTGCACTGACAGTGGTGCAATTCGTGCAGACGTCCGGAATATAGGGCACAAGCGTGAGAATTGCGAGAGTGCCTTATCCGAGTTGCATGTGTGGCGGGAAATGAAGACGGAACGTCGTGCCCTTCCCCTTTTCACTGGCGACCGTAATGCGGCCGCCCTGAATGTCCATGAACGTGCGTACGAGCGTGAGACCCAGACCCACGCCTTCGAATGCACGCGTAAAGCCCATGTCCTCTTGAATATACGGCTCGAAAATGCGGTCGAGATTCTCCTGCGCTATACCCACGCCGGTGTCACTGACGTCCACCAACAGCTCGTCGTCCTCGCGCGACACGTGGATTTCAATGCTCCCTTCGCGGGTGAATTTTACCGCGTTGTCCAGCAGATGGCTCAGGATTTCATTCAACAACTGCGGATCGGCCAGCAATACCGCGGTTTCACATTCATTGCGCAGTGCAAGATGCAGACCTTTCAACTCCGCATCGGAACGAATTTTCGCCATGCCGTCCACGAGATTCTTGTTCAGTGTCACCGGCATAAGTATCGGACGAATGTCCCCGGCCTGATAACGCGACATGGTCAGGACCGAGTCCACCGTGCGGATGAGGCGGTTGCTGGCGCTGTCGATGGCGGAATAGAACTCCTCGCATTCCTCGCGCTGGCTTTCCTCCACTGCGTCCTGCAGCAAACTCGAATAACCGAGAATGATGTTCAGCGGCGTACGCACCTCATGCGACATGTTGGCGATGAAGGCCTGACGTATGCGGTCGCCGCGCTCGGCGCGTTCCTTCGAGTCCAGAAGCTGCACCTCCGTAGCCTTGCGCTGTATGGCCGCTCCCAGTGTTTCGCCACACACGTGCATGGCATCCAACTCGGCCTTCAACCAACTGCGGCCACTGTCGCGTGTGTCGAACAGCAAACAACCCCACCAGCGCTCGCCTTCGAATACAGGAATGTATACACAGGCCTCCGAAGGCGGTAGAGCGTCCGTCTCATCCTCCGCAATCCATTGGCCGGTGCAACCACCGATGGCCAAGCTCCCGGTACACAGGCGATGCCACCAGGGATCGGTGATCTCTTTCCGCTCAACACGCAACGCAAAGGGTCGCGACGTGGCGCGATCCATTTCCGCCGGGGGCCACTGCGCCACCATGACAAGTGCGCTCCCCTCATCCTCGGCGCGCAGCAGTCCCACCCGGTCTACGGCTGCTGCGGCACTGAAATGCTCGAGCACCTCGAGAATCACCGCGTTCCAGTCGCCGCTGCGGAGAAAGCGACTCGCCGCGAAACCCGCGGCCTGGATCAACTCCTCGCTGTGACGCAGCTGTGCCTCGTTTTTCCTGCGCTCGGTGACGTCGCGCACCGTGGTCAAGGTGGCGGCTCTGCCCTGATAACGAATGACCGTGGAGGCGAACTCTCCCAGTATCACGTCCCCGGCCCGATTTACCACGCGCGCTTCATACAGCGTGGGTGCTTCCGGATCAGAACCACGCGCCTGCGCTATCGCAAGCACGCGCTCGCGATCTCCCGCGTGCAACAAGGTGAAGGGATTCATCGCACACAATTCCTCGCGCGTGTACCCCATCAGGTGCTCCATGCGTTCGTTGGCAAAAGCGATGCGCTGGCCGACACGGATGAAGATGGCGTCGTGACTTTTTTCCACAAGGGCCTTGTACAATTCCTCACTTTCGCGCAGGGCCTCCTGCGTCTCAACACGGGAAAATGCCCCACCCACCATGGAAACGGTTGTACCCAGCGCCTGCGCAAGCGACGCATCGATACGCGCCGTGGTCAATGAAGCCACCAGCACCCAGTGCTTGTGCTCGGCCTTTGAGGGAATGCGCAATACCGCGAAACTGCGTACGCCTTCAGCGCACAGTGCAGCGTACTCCTTCACGAAACGACATTCATCCTCGGCCACCACATGCATGTCATCGACGGAAGCAACGATCGGCCAGAAGTCCGCGTAGCGTCCGCCAGTGTCTTCGCCGAACAATGCGCTCGAAACTCCCCGCCAGTTCGCCACTTCCACTCCCTGGCCGTGATCCTCGAACAACGCTGCGATATCAATGCCTTCGTAGCGTAACAATCCGTTGAGCACAACAGTGTGCAAGTCCTCATGATCCACCACCACCTGCACTTCCTGGGCAATCCGCCTCTGTATCATCAGGTAATGCATGGAGCGTTGCTGTGCCGAGATGTCTTTTACCGTCCCCATTACCGCAGGATTGCCACGGAACTCGACGCGACCGGCGCTGAGATTCACGGGAATGCGATACCCTTCGCGATGCATGAGTCGAATCACATACTCCGATGCAACTTCGTCGCCAGCCAAGCGCTTCTGATAATTCTCTACAACGCGCGGAATATCCTCGGGAGCCACCACCGACGAATACGACATCCCCGTCAACGTGCCGTGCGTGAAGCCAAGGATGTCTTCCAACGCCGTGTTGGCGAAGACGAACATTCCATCCACCACGATGAAGACGCCGTCCTGACTGCGTTCAATCAGCGAACGATATTGGTAATCGGTTTGCTGCGCGTCGAGCAACGCGTCGAGTTCCTCCATCAGCGGCTGGATGAGTGCGTGCAAGTCCTCGCCACTGCGCGCAACGGTGAGCAGTAAGGATCGAAAAGGCGCTGCCTGCGCTGCGCGCAGCACCATTTGCTCGCGCCGATTTCCCTCCGTCATACCGTGCAGCAGCTCCAACACACGCCGTGCATCCTCGTCGCCCAGCAAGGTCGTAAGCCGCGCCTGCTCCGGCGGCATGCCAGCGAAACAGCGGTCGTACACCTCCGCACTCGCTTCATCGAGTGGTTGCAACCATCCGTCTGTGCTGATTCTGCACAAACAGTAATCGAGTCCCGTGCGTAAACGTTGACCGTCGAGCACCCTGCCGCGCAACAATGCGAAACGAAGCGCCCGCAACAGTGCCGCAGAACTGAGTACACCCTTGTTCAGCACTTCGCTCGCACCGGCGCGAATGCACTGCAGTGCCATGTCCTCGTCCACCGCGGCAGACAACACGACTACCGGGACGACGGGCGCGTGCTCGCGGAAACGCAACAGCGTTTCCAAACCCGACGAATCGGGCAAATTCAGGTCGAGCAACACAACGTCCACGTCCAGAGGCACCATCGCGTCGATGGCCTCCGCCAGCGTATGTGCAAGCCGTATATCGTAGGAATCGGACGCCGATCGCTCGAGCAACGACATGCTGAGCCGGGCCGCAGCGTCGTAGTCCTCGACCAGAAGCACGTGGATCCGTGGAATCGATGTCATGGGACTCGCTATGTATTGGAAAGTCGCTTTGCTCGTCCTATGCGAACGGCTGGCAGGCCGAGTAGGAAACGCAACAACGTACAGGCATTGTCGATGTTCGCAAGATAGACCGGGACGGTCAATCTTCCAACATCAACGGAGTGCGCCGCCGTAAGTATAATGCCGCGGCACGCGGGTGTTGATCATGGTGAGTATTTCGTAGGGAATGGTGCCGCAATGCTCGGCCAATTCCTCCACGGTGATGCGTTCCTCGTCCTGACGACCTATCAACACCACCTCATCCCCGTTGTAGCCCGAATCCCCACCGATGTCCACCATGCATTGATCCATCGAAATCCTCCCCACGATGGGATAGCGCTTGCCATGCAACAGCACCTCGCCGCGGTTCGACAGCGCGCGTGCATATCCATCACCATACCCCACGGGCAAGGTGATGATACGTGTGCTCCGCGTGGACGTCCAGGTATGGTCGTAACCCAGGGAAAATCCTTCGGGAATGACTTTGAAATACACCACCCGCGTTTTCATCGACAGCACCGGATGCAATTCCGCGCTACGGCGCACCTCCGGTCCCGGGTACACGCCGTAAAGCATGATACCCGGACGCACCATGTCCAGCACGGTCTCGGGATGCTGCAACACCGCACCCGAATTGGCGATATGCCGCGTGGGCATGGGCGCGCCGATGCTGGAAAAATAGGACACGGTGTCGTTGAAGCGTTCGAGCTGCTCGTTCGTCCCTGTGGTATCCGCCGCATGCGATGCGGCGAAGTGGGAAAACACCCCGACCAGATCGCAATGCGTGGCGGCGAGAGCCGCCTCGAACAACTGCGCCGCATTCTCCGGCCTGATGCCGATGCGTCCCATACCCGTGTCGATTTTCACATGCACACGCGCACGCTTTCCCATGGCCGCGGCGGTCTCGTCGATCTGCCGCAGCTTGTACGCCGAGGATGCGGTGATGTCGAGGTCGTATTCGAGAAAATGGCCGATCTGATTCCCGATAATGCCGCCCAATACCAGGATGGGAGCGCGTATGCCTGCACGTCGCAGCGCTATTCCTTCTTCGAGAAAGGCCACGCCCAACTCGTCGGCACCGAAACGCAGCAACTCGCGCGATGTGCGTAACAACCCGTGACCGTAGGCGTTGGCCTTGACCGTCGCCATGATGCGCGCTCCACCCACCAGCGAACGCACCTGGGCCAGATTCCATCGCAGCGCCTCGAGATCGACATCGATCACCGTGGGACGCAGGACGATGGATTCGTCGTTGAACACGTCCTCCATCATCGCGGCTTACTCGTCGTCCGCCTCCGAGGCGACGGCAAACAGCAACCACACCTCGTTCCCATCCTCACTGCCCGTATCCACCATGGTCACTTCGTATGATGCGCCGTTCTGCGAATCGCGATAGCGCATGTGATGGGGGAAATGCTTGGTGGAAACCAGTTCCTCGAACACCGGCGCGAGACGCTCCGCATCCACTGCCGAGGCGGGCGTGGCCGGCAAATCGTCGCCAGTCCAAGGCATGCCCGCCAGCACCGGACGCGCATAGGTGATTTCGCCTTCGTCCAGCAATTTCTGCACGCGATTCGATGGTTTAAGGCGCGTACTCAGCTTCGGATAGTGCAGCCGCAACACGCCCGAGGTGGGTACGGTAAACACCTCACGACGAGCAACGGGTGTATCCACCGGAAACTCTTCGAACTCCTCGATAATAGTCTCAACCACCACGTTGCTCGGCGGCGCTGCCGGCGAGGCAGCCTCCTGCGTCAACGCGATGTCGCCCGTTCCACCTGCGCGCTCGGCGCTCCAGGCCAGATACAGCAACTGTCCCTCGCCCTCGTCGTCGAGAATCGGCACGATGGCCCAGCTCCAAAGATTTGTCTCGCCACTCCAGTTCTGGAATGGATCGTCCCAACGACGCTGCACCTTGCGCGATTCGAGGGCCAGACTCATGTGGTGATAGATGTCGCGATGGTACACGCCGAACAGCACATCGCTCAGCATCTGACCCTCGATGCCGCGCCTGCGATACGGTTCATCCAGCAATTCGCGAAACACTGTGTTCGTCTCGAGGCAGCGGAAGGGAATGCGGCTGTCGAACACCGCATAGGCCACGGGTGCCTCCTGCGTGTACGCCTCCAGCATGCGCACCTTCGATCGCACATCATTTAACACACTGGTCGATTCCTGACGATGCAGCAACATGCTCATGCCGAAGCCCCCGATGCGCGCGATATCCTTGAGCACCTCGAGTTCGGGACCAACGAAATGATTCCTGTCGCGATGATACACTGCGATCACACCGTAATTCTCGTTCTGATACTGCAACGGCAATGCCACCATCGAGTGCAGATTCGCCTTGTCCGCCTGATTTTTCCAGGGCTGCGATGCTGGATCGGTGAGAAAATCCGCCACTACCACCGTTTCACCATTGCGAATGGCCAGTCCTATCGGACCGTTCCCGTGCTCGCTCTCATCGTGGCGAATCTTGATTTTGAGCAAATAATCCGCCTCTTGCCCAAGTGTGATAATGGGCTGCACGCGCGGGTCGTTCTCCACCGTCACACCACGCCACACCAGCGGATAGTGACCGCGCTTGAACAACAGCTCGCAGAGACCGCGTTCGAGATCGTTCGCGGAGTTGCAGTCCACCAGCATCCGTATAGCCTCAAGCACGGTGCGCACATTCGCCAATTCGCGCTTGAGCGTGTCGTGCCGCTCGGCGCTGTCCTCGAACGGTCGAATGAATCCCACCGCTCCGGTCAACTCGCCCTCGCCATCGAACAGTGGCGCGGCATTCACGATGAGAAAGCGCCGCGATCCGTCGGCTTGTATCATGCCCATCTTGCGATTGAGCACGGGGTGTTCTTCCACCAGCGCGATCATGATCGGATGATTGGACACGCTCATGGCACTGCCGTCGGCATCGATCAAACGCCAGCGGGGATCGATGCAGGAGCGCGTGACCATCTCCGATTTGTGCATGCCGAACAGGCGATCGGCCGCGCCATTCGTTTCGATAATGGTGCCGCGCGTATCCACAATCAACACACCATCCGAGGTGGTCTGGAGAAATATCTGCTCACGGCTGCGCGGCGCCACGGAGTAGGCGCTGCCCGAGGGTTCCGCCTGCCTGTCCACATCGCGGGCCACGCACAGGATCTGGGATTTGCCGCGATAGGTCACACTCAGCGCGGTGACCTCCTTGCTCTGCCACTCGCCATCGTTGTCCAGAAATTGCGTCGTGAACGTGTCGGGCATGCGCGTTTGCCTGAGCTGCGACACTCTGTGCAGCCACGTGGCGCGGGAGTTCGTCTTGTCGATGCGCGCCAGCGACATGTCCAGAAAATCCAGATAGGAATATCCCAGACTACGAATCATACTGTCGTTGACGTACACGAAGCGCCCGGTGTCGGTAACCAGAAAAAGCTGATCGCCATTGACGCCCTTGGCGAGATCGAATAATTCGTCCTCGTCGAACTTCCCGTTGCCGTCGCCCGCGTCCGGTGCATTGGTGCGGAGTCGACGCAATTCGTCGATGAGCTGCTCGCGCGTGAGCGTGGAAAAATCTTCCATGATATGCCCTGAGTTGTTCAGGTCGATTGAATGATCGCGATGAAATCGCGTCCTGTGATTTGAAATTGCCCGCTGTCACATCACGACAATGAGCCGTGTGCTGTAGTGAATACGCTGTGTGCCGATGGCGTCCACACTGCCGACACGCACAAGGTACACCCCGGGTACCACCGCGGCGGTGGACCAGGTGAACGGATGCGTCCCGCGTGCGAGTCGCCCTTCATGCAAGGTGTGCACCCGCCGACCCACAGCATCGTACACGGCGGCCGACACCGCCCCCGGTGCGTGCATGGACAAGGAGATTACCGCCTTGGCGCCATTCGCCATACTCACCGGATTCGGCCAGACATCGAGCGCCATGCCGGGCGCATCGCCGGGCCGCGACACGGAATTCGGATTCGTATCGATAAGGCACGTATGTATGGACAACTGCCCTTGATCGAGCTGCGTCCATATCGGACGTACGCGTCCGTTGTGTGCGGATATGCCGTTGTAATCGCCAAAAAATACCATGGGTGTCGGATAAAAAATCGCCTCGCTGATGCGCTCGTTCACGAACGTCAATCCCCCGTCGGTCGACGTTGCCAGGTACACGTCCGTCGAATCGCTCTCGTATCGGCGCCTGTCGTAAAACACCACGTACAGCGTTCCTGTGGCGGCGTCCACGGTAGCCCAGGTGAAAAACTGTTCCTTCCCATTGCCCACCGCGTCGTCGTTCACACGCACAGGCCCGCGCCAACTTTGCCCCTGATCGGTGGACGAGAGGATGAACACATCGTGATCCCCGTTGCGGCTGTCCACCCAGTTCACATACACCGTGCCCCGCGTGGGTGCGGTGGAGATGTCGGCCACGGTGATGGGCAGGCCGTTCGCGCGCGAAATGCCGGATATGTCGATGTCCCATCCACCCGGCATGTCCGATATCACGCGGTCCTCGCCCCAGGTCTGTCCGCCGTCCAGCGAACGATCGAAGTACAAGCCCCTCGGACCGGCCCAGGTCAGATACACCTCGCCTTCGGCCCCCACCGCCGGGACAGCACCCTCAACGGTATTGTCGCTGTCCACCGCATCGCCTCCCGTGTCACTCACGCGCACGAAGGGTTCGAAACTCTCGCCGCGGTCCGTCGAACGGGCAAAGACGATCACAGTGCTGTCCTGCGGATTCTCGCTGCCGTATTTCGTGAAGTCCGTCCATGCGGCGTATATCGCGCCGCTCCAGGGACTGTTGGTCATATCCGTGGCCAGCCACTCCTTGTCCTGCAAACTGGAGTTGTAAAAACTCCCCGCGCGCGCGCTGTCCGAACTCGGACCGTAGAGCTTCACACCCCGCGACCAGGTCCGCCCGCCATCATCACTGTAGCGCACGGTGATGGCGTCCCAACCGTAAGTCAGATTCGCGATATACGCACGTCCGGTTTTGTCGAAAAGCACGCAGGGATCGCCCCAGGTGCCGAACGGCAACTGATCCTGCGTCCAAGTCACACCTCCGTCGAACGAAGCGTACACGTAACGCAGATTCGCGCCGGCGATCAGGTTGTCCGGATTCAGCGGATTGATCGCAATGCTGACCTCCTCCGGATTGGAACCCGGAGTATCGAGTCGGATATTACGCGGCTGAGCGGTTGCGGCAAGAACGCAGAAGCACGCACCAAGACACAACAACAACACCCGTGTCCATGGTTGGATCATATGTACCTTCCCGAGGGTAGCCCGGTATGTTGTGATGTATGAATTCGCGCAACACGTATACCGGAGCGTGTGCGCGATGAATCAACGATCAGAGGGAGTGGTGGATTTCTGCCGAATCAGACGCTGCTGTGCAGATGCTGAAAAATCGTGAAGGTAAAATACACACCGAATCCTATGATCACAAGGGCGGTCACGGCCGACGCCCTGCGAATAAAGGAATCCGAAATCGCATGCCTGCGGCTGCGCATGAACAGGATCAGGCCGAGAAACCACACCATGCTGCCCACGCCCACCGATACGGAGAATAATACCTTGTATCCCGTGGTCGCCGGCAGCAGCCCATGCGCGGTCACAAAACTCAACACCGCCACCCAGGAGAAGAACAGCGTGGGATTTGCCAACGTCATCGAAATCCCGATCACCACGCCGCCGAACTTGGCCGACAGCGCGCGCAGCCGCGCCGGAGCAACGACTTCCTGTTCGAGTTCCGCCGCATCCAGATGGCGCCGCCGCTCGAAAAACAGCATCTTGATGCCATAGCCTATCAGGAACACGGAAAACACCACCTGTACCACGGGATTCTGCAAGTACGGGTGCAGGAAGGAAATCAATCCCATGGTGATGATGAGACAGTAGAACACATCCACCAACACAGCGCCGATCGATACCAGCAACGCCTTGACCGTCTCCCCTTTCAGTGTGCGATGCGCGATGTACAGCGATGTCGGTCCGAGCGGAATGGTGATCAGAATACCGACCACGATTCCGGTGAGGATCGTCATGAGGGAAAGCATGTGTATCGAACAGTCTCTTTGTGCTCTATCGGTGCTTACGAAACAAATAAGCTACGAAAAAAGACCCGCCCTTCAAACTGCCGGCAGGTCTCCGCTCGTGCGGCAAGGTTCGTGGCGTGTGCCGCCTCGAACATCTCCGCGAAACGCCCCGCAAGGCGTCGATTATTTCTTGTGCCGCGGCGGCGCGAAATACGTCCACTCGGGATCGCCATCCGGATCGCGCACCAACATCGCACCACCCGACGTCGCCAGTGCGATGGAGGGATCGAAAAAGCCTTGCAGCAATTCCTCCTTCTGCGTCGCATCGGTGGCAAAACTTGCGGCGAGCGCCGCGTCGCCAAACACCAGAATCTCCACCCTCCTGTCCGCAGGCAAGGAAGCGAGTTCCTTCTCGGCCAACTCCCTCAGACGGGCGTCGTCCTCGATGTCATCGGTGGAGTACCATTGAATGATGGTTCCCAACTCCGGAACCTCCAGTTGTCCCTTTTTTTCCAAGCCGCCTCCGCCGCCGCAGGCGGTCGCGAACAGCGCGATTGCGAACAGGAGCAGAATGCCGCGCGGGTAATCCCAAGGTGCTGCGTGACGCATGTGCGCCTCCATAGTGATTCGAACCACTCCGAATGTAGTAAAGCGCGTGCTCATCTGAAACGGCGGAGCCGTTGAGTTATCGGCATCGCGCGCCTCCGCGTGACGCATCACTCCCCGGCGACCTCGTCGCTCACATCGCTTCACGCGTCGAGGACGCACGTTCTCCGCTATCCTCCGCGTCCGCTCCGCCTGCCGGCTCCTGCTGTGCTATTTGCCGAGCGCCTTGTCTATTGCTGCCAACACCTGCGGATCGAGCGGATCAATCCGCGTATCGAAGCGCGCAATCACCTCGCCGTCGCCGTTGACGAGAAACTTGGTGAAATTCCATTTTATGCTGCCCTTGAACGCGCTCTCCTTGGTCAGGTAGTAGTACAGAGGATGCATGTCCTCGCCCTTCACGCTGATTTTGGAAAACATGTCGAAGCCCACACCATACGTGCTGCTGCAGAATTCCTTGATCTCGGCATTGCTGCCCGGCTCCTGCCCGCCGAAATTGTTGGCCGGAAATGCCAGTATGCGCAACCCGGCATCGTGGTATTTCTCATACAGGGCTTGCAGACCGGCATATTGCGGTGTGAATCCGCATTTCGACGCCGTGTTCACGAGCAGCAGCACCTTGCCCTCGTACTCCGACAGCTGCACGTCTTTGCCGTCGATCGTCGTCATCGTGAACGTGTGCACATTGCCGGCGGTCGACGCCGTTTCCTGCGCGCGAACGCCGATTGCCAGAAGCACGAGCGCCACGCCGATAAATACTGCCTTCATGTCGAAACTCCTCGTTATCGGTGAAGTGAAAATGCAATCGTTGCTCAACACCGCGATTCCGCGGTGCGTTCATTCCTTGCTCCACTGCCGCCGCGCCTCGTCCAGCACCGCGGCATACTCGCGGAGCATGGGGTGGTCCCAGCCCGTGCGCAGGGCTTCGTACACGTCTTCGTAAAAGCGCAGCGTGCGCTCAGGCCCGCGCGAAAACGCCCGCCACAACAGCATGCCTTTGCGCCGCATCCCCTCCTGCAGCGTGCTCAGATTGTGCAGCTTGTCGGCACAGCACACCGCCCGGGCTTCGAACGAGGCAGTACGCATGTGCGCGATGTAACGCGCCTTGCGCTCGTCCCAGCGCAGCGACTTGTCCTCCGTCACTTCCAACACGATGCCGCAGACCTTCGCACCGAAATCCCGCAGCAACTTTTCGCGGGTGTACGAGGTGTCCTCGATCGTATCGTGCAACAGCGCTGCTATCACCACATCTTCGGGAAAGCCGTAGGCCTGCACGATCATCGCCACATGCGCGAGATGGGTGGCGTAGGGCAGCCCGGGCTCGGATTTCCTGTGCTGATGCGCATGCAGTCGAAAGGCCACACGCAGCGCCTCTTCCACTCTCGGCGAGTACCCCATCACTCCGCTCCGTCGCGTACGACAAGCACTCCGAGACGCAACGCGGCGAGCGTCAGTCCCGTGATCGTTTTTCCATCGGTAATGCGTCCGTCGCCGCACATGGCCAGCGCTTCGGACAGCGGCACACGCAACACGCGTATGCTCTCCTCGCCGGGTTCCAGCGCCTGCTCTCCCGCGTGCAATTCCCGCGCGAGAAAAATGTGCAGTACCTCACTGCAGAATCCCGGCGTACTCAACATCGGCACGAGCGGTTCGAGCAGCGCACAACTGTACCCCGTTTCCTCACGCAGCTCGCGGCGCGCACAATCCGCCGGATCCTCGCCGGGACTCAGCTTTCCCGCGGGCAATTCCAGAATGCGTCCATCAATGGGATAGCGGTACTGCTCGATCAGCAACACCTCGCCGCCGGGTAGCAGGCCCACCACGACGGCGCCGCCATCGTGCCGCACCACCTCGCGCACCGCTTCATAGCCGCTGACATGCCGCACTTCGTCGCGTTCGATGCGAAACACCCGCCCGTCGTACCGCACTGTGCGCCGCAGAAGTTCGAATTCCCGGCTCATGCTCCGTCTCCGCTTCCCCGCGCAAACGCCTCGCCGTTTTCACGCGCAATATGCAGCACGCGCTGTGGAAAGGGAATCTCGATGCCATGCGCGCGCAGCGTGTTGTATATCACCAGCAGCAAATCGCTTTTCCGTCGCGGAATATTGTTGGGATTGCGAATTTTACACATCAACCGCGTGTGTATCGACGACTCGCCCATCTCCACCACACGCACCTCCGTTGTTTCCGGATCGATAATGTCGCCCTCGCTGTTCACCCGCGCGATGACTATGGCGCGCATCGCCTCGAGATCGGTGCCATACGCCACATTGTAATCCACTTCGAAACGCACAATGTCGTTCGGATAGGAAAAATTCTTGATCTGGCTCTTCACGATCTCCGCGTTCGGTGTGATAATCATCACCTGCGCGTCGTCTATCACCTTGGTGGAGCGGATGCCGATCTCCTTCACATTTCCGATCGTACCATCCGGCAGACAAATCCTGTCACCCACGCGGAAGGGACGATCGATCATCAACACGAAACCCGCGATCATATTCGCCAGCGTCTCCTGCGCCGCCAGGGCCAACGCCAGCGATCCCACACCCAGCGACACCACCAGCGTGCTGATGTTCTGTCCGAAATGATCCAACACGAGTATCAGCGCGAAGGAGTAAATCAGCACTTTGAGCAATCGGTTGACCAACGGCGCCAGCTCGTCGTCGAGATGCGTGTGCGTGCGCGCGGCCACTTCGTGCAAATACCAGCGGATCACCGTGTCGATGAGGCGCGTCACAGACCAGGCAATCACAAAAACCAGCACAATGTACGTCAGCTCGGTTAGTACATCCGTCAGTTGCTCGGGGAAATCCTCGTTCAGTGCCAACGCTTCCCGCGAAGCCAGCAGGGCGTAATAGGCCACGCCCAGGGTGACGAGCATGGTGACATGCCGGGCGAATTCACCGAGCAGCATATCGTCGAACTGCGAGCGGGATTTTTTCGCTATTTTATTCGCGAGTTGCACAAGCAGCCAACGCAAAAGGCGCCCCACGACATAGGCCGCGATCACCAGCACCACGGCGGAGAGTAAAACACCCGCCGCGGCGTCTCCGAACATGAAGCTGAAGAAATTCATTGCGCACCCGTGATCCTGTGTCCGGCAATATAGCAAATCCCGAGTAGGAAAAATGGACTGGTCCCGCATCACGCGCCCGACACTGCTGCTCGACGAACAGCGCTGCCGCGCGAATATCGCACGTATGTGCGCCCGCGCGACCGCGGCGCACGTCGCCCTGCGCCCGCATCTGAAAACCGCGCAATCTCGTGTCGTTGCGGCCTGGCTGCGCGAACACGGCGTGCGCGCCATCACCGTGTCGTCTCTCGGCATGGCGCGCTATTTCGCCGAAGATGGCTGGGAAGATATCACCCTCGCCTTCCCCTTCAATCCCCGCGAAATCGACGCAGTCAACGCCTTCCCCGAGAGTGTCCGCCTGCAAGTCCTCGTCGAACATGAGGACGTCGTTCACTGCTTGGCAACACATCTCCGCCGGCCTATCGACCTATGGATAAAAATCGATACGGGACTCGGCCGCACCGGCATTGAATGGAACGACGACGATGCCATTGCCGCCTGCGTGCGTGCGGCGCGCGCTGCGCGCAATCCGCGACTGCGCGGACTGCTCACGCATGCGGGCATGACCTATGCCGCATCCTCACCCGACGAAATTATCCGGATGTTTTCTCAGTCCCTCAAGCGTATCGTCGGCGCGGCCGCCAAGCACTCCGACGACGAGCGCCTGCTGGTATCGGTGGGCGACACACCGGGCTGCACTCTGGCAGAGAGCTTTCTTGGCGCGGATGAATTACGTCCGGGGAATTTCGTGTTCCACGACTGCATGCAGCGTGACCTCGGTGTGTGCGCTGCGGAGCACATCGCCGTCGCGTTGGCCGCACCCATTGTGGCGCTGCATCCGCGGCGCGGCGAGGTGGTGGTGCACGGCGGCGCCATCCATCTCAGCAAGGACGCGCTGACGCGTGGCGACGGTGCGACGATGTACGGCCTTGTGTGCCTTCCCGAGGAGCAGGGCTGGAGCGCGCCTGTGGAGGATGCGTACGTGCGCGGCATTTCCCAGGAGCACGGCATACTGCGCCTTCCGGAGCAGGTGCTACGCTCGCTCCGCCCTGGCGACCCACTGCTGATTCTGCCCGTGCATTCCTGCCTCACCGCACAGGCCATGCGCGGCTACCGCACGCTCGACGGGACGTCGGTGGACCATTACGCCGCCGTAACCGAAATTTAAGTCGGAAAGGATCATCGGCATGAGCGACACAGCGCAACATACTGGCAAGCCACCGTTCGTGGTGGACATGCATTCCGATTACGCCATCGAAATTCTGCGGCAACGTGAGCGCGGCAACGACCATGCCCTGTACGACGAGCACCTGCCGCGCCTGCGCGAAGGTGGAGTGCGTCTCGAGGTGCTGGTCGTGGGTGGCGATTTCGATATCGACGGTGTGGAGCAATGGCATCCGCACATCGTGCGCGATTGCATGCAGGCCACGCTCGCCGCAGCCGGGCGGCACGCGGACGAACTGCGTGTGCTGCGCACGCGCGGGGATCTCGCGGACCTGCGCGCGGGCGACGCGGTGGGACTGCTGCTCGGCATCGAAGGTGCGCGTTGCCTCGAAGGTGATCACGCGCTGCTCGATGAATTGTTTGAAAAGGGACTTCGCTCCCTGATTCTTACACACAACCACCGCAACCACTTCGCCGATGGTTGTTCGGTGACGCAGCCTGGCCCGCTCAGCGCCGACGGCCGCACGCTGCTCCGCCGTGCACAGGAACTCGGCATGATCGTGGACCTCGTGCATTTGTCTATTCCCGCATTTCACGATGCGCTGGACCGTCTCGATCAGCCGCCCATTGTCTCGCACTCCAATGCCCGGGCGCTGTGTACGCATCCACGCAATCTCGACGACGAGCAACTGCGCCGCATTGCCGCGCACGGTGGCGTTGTGGGATTGAATTTCCTCGGCATTTTTATCGACGAACGGCACGACCGCGTCACGCTCGATCGTCTCGTTGATCATGCCGTGCATATTGCCTCGGTGGCCGGAGTGGAACATCTGGGGCTAGGACCCGATTTCGCGGATTACTACATGGAAGCCATGTGCCGTTGGCTCGAGCGCGACGACTTACCGCCGACGTACATGGATTTCGTTCCCGGCGCGCACGATGTGACCGGCATTCCCGCTGTGCTCGAGGCCTTGTCGCGCCGGGGCTTCAGCGCCGAGGAATGCGCCCTGATCGCAGGCGGCAACGCGCTGCGCGTATACGAACAGTTGTTGCACCCTTAACGAGACAGCCATGCTTCGCTTGCTTGCCTTGCTTCTCCTGCTTCCCGTCGTTGTTCACGCGCAAATCGACAGCAGCCGACTGCGCGCCACCTTCGATGCCCATGGATATCGCGGGGCTTTCGTGCTCGCATCGCTCGACGGCACGACCGAAATCCTCATTCACGAGGATCGCTGCGTCGCGCGCTACATCCCGGCCAGCACATTCAAGATTCCCAACTCTCTTATATCGCTGGAGTACGGCGCGGTGCGCGGTATTCACGATACGCTGCGCTGGGATGGACGCAAGCATCGCATTAAATCCTGGGAGCAGGATCAGGACATGGCCGTTGCGTTTCAGCGCTCCTGCGTGTGGTTCTATCAGGAACTCGCGCGGCGCGTGGGTGCCGAGCGTATGGCGCACGTGCTCGAGGACATTCAATATGGCAACATGAGTATCGACGGAGGAATCGACCGCTTCTGGCTCGATGGCGCGTTGCGTATTTCCCCGGTGGAGCAAATAGCATTTTTGCGCAAACTCTTCACCAATCAACTGCCCTTCCGTCCCGCGACTATGGACGCGGTGCGCGAACTCATGGTGCTGGAGCGCAACGCAGCGGTGGTACTGCGAGGCAAAACCGGTTGGGGCATCATCGACAAGGTGAGCTACGGTTGGCTGGTCGGCGCCGTGGAGCACAACGGACAGATCTGGTTGTATGCCACGCTGCTCATCGACCCCAACGGGAAATCCACCTTCCCCGAAGACCGCTACACCGTAACCAAAGCTCTGCTGCGCGAGGCCGGGCTGCTACCCGCGCCATAAGTCGCGCCTCACCATGCATCGCACCTCCACGCGGGGTGAAACCTTTTCCACCGAGATGAATGTTGTGGAGGATCGCAGTTGTTCCATGTACTCCACGGTAGGCATTCATGACCGCACTGACTCTTTGGTTGGGTATCATTCTGAGCGCGATGGGCATCATCGGATACGTTGGTTCCGGCGCGGAAAGCGTCACCGCACTCATCCCTGCATTTTTCGGCATCCCGTTCATCGTACTCGGCATCGTCGCGCGCAAGGAGCATCTGCGTAAGCACATGATGCACGGCGCGGCGTTGCTTGCGCTCATTGGCTTCGCCGGCTCCGTGCGTGGCGTATCCTCCTTTCTTTCCATGCTCGGCGGGGCCGACATCGCGCGGCCGTTCGCGGCGATCATGCAAAGTCTGATGGCCGTGCTTACGCTGGCCTTCCTGCTTCTCGCCATCAAATCGTTCGTCGACGCGCGTCGCGGACGCAGCGCCGCCTGACGTGCCGCCGCGCAAGCGCGAGGTGAACGAACTCGGCGCCATCGTCGAGCCAATATTTTCCGACGAGCAGCTCCGGCATTTTACGCACGGCATCGCCCTTTTCAACGCCGGCAAACATTGGCATGCGCATGAGGAATGGGAAGCCACCTGGCTGCCGATGGGGGATGGACCGGAGGACGACGGAGAGATTTTCCTGCGCGCGTTGATTCAGGTGGCGTCGGGCATGCATCTCAAGCGCATCGGCCGCTATGGCGGCGCGCGCCATCATTTCGAAAAGGCGCTCCCCAAACTGCATTGCCTTCCACCACGCTATCTCGGGCTCGACGTGTCCGCAATCCGCCTCTTTGCCGAATTGCAGCTGAGGGAATTTTCGCGGGAATACGTGTTCCGCCTCCGGCGGTACTGAGCGCGGCGCTCTATTCCTGCTCGATCGCCGGGAGAGTAAAGGAGAATTCCGACCCACCCTCGGGCAATGCCCTCGCGGCCACAGTGCCGCCGAGTTTCTGCACGATGCGCCCGACGATGGACAGACCCAGTCCATGCCCCTCTATTTCCAGTTGCGAAAAGCGGGTAAACGGTGTGAAGAGTTGCGAAAACTTGTCCTCGGGAATGCCACCGCCATTGTCCCGCACCCAGTAACGCACCATGTCGCCCTCGCGCTCGCATCCGATGCGCACCTCGCAGGGATCGCCGCCGTATTTAATCGCATTACTGACATAGTTCGCCCACACTTCCTCCACCCACGGACCATACCCACGCACCGCCATCCACTCCGGCGGCAGAATGATCGATGCGCCGCGGTCGCGAATCAGCAAGCGCAGACGGCGCAGGGCGTCGTTCACAATCGTGTGCATGTCGAGCGGATTGTAGGACACCTCTTCCTTGCGCACGCTGGCCAGGAGCAACAGCGCGTTGATGATGGAGATCATCTTGCGGGAATTGAAGAGAATGCTGTCCGCATAATCCTTCAACTCCTCCGCCGGCAAGGTCAATCCTTCCTCGCTGATAATTTCTGCGTAGCCAATAATCAGACTGAGGGGGTTTTTCAAATCGTGTGCGACGCTGTGCGTAAAGGCATCCAGTTCTTGATTGCGTTCCGACAGCGTGGAATTCTGTTCTTCGAGCATGCGCTTGGTTTCCTTCGTCTCGGTGACGTCGCGGATGACGGCGAGATATTGCAGTCCCACCACCGTCATTCGTGATTCAAATACTCGGAGGCGTTCGTAATATGGTTGACCGAGCGAATATTCGAAAATCGCATGCCCGCTGCGCTCATCGCCCCGCTCGCGCAAGGTGATGATGGCGTCCACAAAGCGCTGGCCTGCTTCGACGGGGAAAAACTCCAGCACATGCCGCCCGAGGATGTTCGAACCATGCATCGAAAGCCGGTGATGCTCGTCGGCGCGGTAATCCACGATCACCCCATTGGCGTCGAGCACCAGCAGCATGTCCGGGAAGGCCTCGATCATCTCACGATGAGTGCGCACGTGTTCGCGCAGCGCATCCGCGTCACGCTTCCTGTCGGTGATGTCCCTGCTCACACCCACCAAACCGATGGCCTTGCCTTCGGCATTGCGCAGCGGAATTTCCAGAGTATCGAACACGCGGTATTCGCCTTCGTCCGTCCACAGTTCCTCCTCGAACTCCATCGGTTCGGTCGCCGCGAGCACCCTCTGTTCGCGCTCCCTGATCACCAACGCAGTCTCTGAGGGATACAGTTCGTCGATGGTCCGCCCAATGATTGTGGCGGCCTCACGTTTGAACAGCCCGCACAGGGCGTTGTTTACCAGCCGGTATTTTCCTTCGGCATCCTTGAAATACACTGCGTCGGGAATGCCCTGAAGCAACGTCCGCAATTCCTGATTCACGGCATGCAGGTCGATCTCCGCCATCTTGATCGCCGTGATATCGCGCGTGATGCTGCCGATCAGCATGCCCTGCGACGAGCGCACCGGAAACGCCAGCACCTCGATGTAGCGGCGCTCGCCATCCGGACGCTCGATCCAGTAATTGCGGGGCGACAACACCCAATCTTCAATGGGACGCATGATTTGCTCGCGCACCCGGCCTTCGAGCTGCTGAAGGATGTCCGGCACGCGTTGCTCGGTCGGTAGCAGGCGGGCCTGAATTTCCCAGCGCTTCTTTCCCAGCGCCTCATCCGACGCGATTCCAGTGATGCGTTCCATGGCGGGACTCCACTCGATGAACGCACCTTCCATGTCCATGAGCGTAATGCCGTCGCCTGAATTCTGAATGATGCCGCGCAGTTTTTCCTGTTCCCATTCGACGCGCTGTTCGTTGCGGCGCTGCGTTGTGATATCGCGGCCAAACATGGCCACGTAGGCCACCTCCCCGCGTTCGTCGAACACGGGCTCCATGAACACGTCGAAGAGACGGTCGTTGATCACACTCTCGTAGCGACTGCCATGCTTGCTGCGGATCACTTCATGGAAAATTTCCCAACGGCGCGCACGCGTCTCCTCGGGCAAAAGATCGAACATCACGCGTCCTTTGATCTCCGCCAGATCCACACCCAGTGTGCCGGAGGCCGCGCTGTTGCACAAGAGAATGCGGGCCCCAAGATCCAGCAGCAACGCCCGATCGTTGGAGGCGTCCATGAGTGTCTGCATGATGTTGTTCATGCGAATACGCTCGGCGCTTTCCTCCTTCTGATCGGTGATGTCGCGCACGGCTCCAATGAGGCCAACGAGGCGCGAATCCTGCATCAACGGGTGAATGTTGTCCTGCAACCAGACGATGCTCCCATCCTTGCGCCGGATGCGATACTCGCTGACCACGGTTTTACCGGCAGCCAGACTGCGGATGATGTTTTCCGAATTATCGGTATCACCCGGGAGTATGAGGCGTAGCCACGCCCCCGGGCTGTGCAGAATTTCCTCGGGCGTGTAGGACGTCAAGCGCTCGAACGCGCCCACCACCCAATCCGTCCGAAGTGAGCCGTCCTCGGTGATCGTTGACGAATAGGCGTAGTCACCCGTCAATTCGGCGAGAACGCGGTAGCGGTCCTCGTACTCGGGCAGTTGTTGCGCAATATGCTCCGATGCCGCCTGCAGCGAACCGATCACCAGCACGCCCGTTGCGCTGCCGTGTATGTCCCGCAGCAAATGGGACGTCCACCGCAGCAGGCGCGAACAACCATCCGCGGCGCGGATGCTGTAATCATGCATGCTGGCAACGTTGCCGTTGTCGAGCTGATTTTTGTACTCCGCGTAGCGTTGTTCACGCACATGCTCGTCGGGGAAGAGCAATTCCCAATGCCGGCGCGTCCCCACCATCGCCTCGGTGGGATAGCCGCTGAGCCGGGCGGCGCCATTGCTCCACATCGTGATCGTGCCTTGAACGTCCAGGGAGTGCACCCAGATGTCGATGCGGTTCAATGCCAGTTCGTAGAGCTGGCGCTGGCGAGCTGTCTCAATTTCGTAGCGCCGCCGCTCGCGGGCATGCCGCAATGTGCGCTGGAGTAATTGCGCACTCATCTCGGATTTACGCAAGTAATCCTGCGCACCATGCCGCATCGCCTCATCTGCCAGCACAACGTCTTCATCGTCCAGTACCACCACCACCGCCGCATCGGAACGGTGATGGCGAAACGCGATGAAGGTGTCGAAGCCCCTGCTGTCGCGCAACGCAAGACTCAGCAGCACCACGTCGAAGCGCTGCTGCGAGCCGAGCTCCAGCGCATTCGCCAGAGAGGTGGCAACAACGATGTGTTCATCCCCCACTCCTTGCCCGAGAAGATCCCGAAGGATTTGTGCATCCGTGGCATTCGACTCGATGATCAGGTAGCGGGACGACGAAGCATCCATCTGATTGGACTGTTGTGGAGAGAATAATCCATGTAAAGATAGCAAGAAACCGCAATTCCAAAATTCGTCCAACGCGCGTACCCCGGTTTTCGTAAACGCAAAGGGGAAACGCCACGGCATTTCATCCCTCAACGTCACGATGCATATTGTGGTCGCGATCAGTTTCTGGAGAATTGCACATGGACATAGAGACTCTGCAACAGTATTGCTTGCGCAAGGTGGACGTCGAAGCGTGCTTCCCTTTCGACGACACCACCCTGGTGTTCAAGGTGCGGGGTAAAATGTTTCTCCTCGCGGCGCTCGAAAACACCCCCGTCAGCATCAACATCAAATGCGATCCCGAACGGGCGGTGGAGTTGCGCGAGCAATACGATGCGGTGCGGCCCGGCTTTCACATGAACAAGACACATTGGAACACCGTCGTGCTCGACGGCAGCATCCCGATGGCCGAGCTGCGCTCCTGGATCGATCACTCCTACGACCTCGTCGCACAAGGCAAACGGAAGTGATACCGCTGCCTCAAGCACGTCGACGCGTTTTCACCGCGATTGCGCTGTCGCTGTTCATCGGCCTGCTCGCAATGCCGTTTGCTTGGCCCTTGCGCGCACAGGACTATCCGCTCTCCCCGGTGTTCCGGGATTACCGTCCCCCGAAGCAGAAATCCGACGGCGATTCCCGGAACCGCATGGCCGATGTGTTTTTTCTTGAACGCGAAGCGGTGAACGGCGATGCGCTGGCCCAACACGAACTCGGCGTGCGCTATCTGCTGGGCCGCGACCTGCCAGCGGATACCGCGCGCAGCGCCGAGTGGCTGCGTCGCTCCGCCGAGCAGCACTTCGCGCCGGCCTGCTACAATTACGGCCTGTTGCTCGCCAATGGCTGGGGTGTGGAGTGGAATCCCTTCGAGGCCTTTCGCTGGTTTCGACGCGCCGCCGAACAGGGCATGCCCGAGGCCCAGCATGTCGTGGGCACGTTTTACACCGACAATCTCGTCCTGGCACTCGACTGGCGTCGCGCTCACTATTGGATGAGCCTGGCGGCCGATCAGGGCGTGGAAGCCGCGGCGCGGGCACGCGACGAAATAGTGCAGCGCGGCCTCGTCGCCCCCGCGACCGACACTTTGCGTGAAGAACCCGCATCAGCCCCCGCTCCGCCCGACAGCGACGCCGACGACTGGGTTCCGGCCATGCTCGACTTCACACCCGATTCGCTGCGGACAAGCGTGGATGTGCACAGATTGGTGAATGACGTTCTGGCCTCCTTCGCCGCAACGGCGGCCGACAGCAGCGCGCTGGCCGGATTGATCGCAGAAACGAGCGATGGTGCCCTTCGCCGCGTCGAGCAACTGGTGGATGCCTGCATCCCCGAAGCCATGCTGTTGCTGGGAAAACTCTACGAGCAAGGTCTCCATCTGCCCCGCGATCCCTTACGCGCGGCCATGTTGTATGTGCGCGCCTCGTGGATGGAACTGCCTTTGGCCTTGCGCCTGCTCGCGCCGCTGCTCGCTTCCGCCGAAATGCGCGACCGCCTGTACACCGCCGCCTACGCGTCGAACACCGATGCACAGTATGTGCTCGCCGCGCTGCGCGCCCTCGATCTCGATCGACGACTTTCTCCGTCGCAGGCACGCGAACTGCTGCAACGCGCCATCGAGGCCGGCTCGACCGATGCCCTCGTGCAGCTCGGCATCTGGTATGCCGGCGGGCGCCTGCTCGAACAGAGCACCGAACGCGCTGCACGCTGCTGGGAAGACGCGGCAAAAGCGGGATCGCGCGAGGGCGCCATTCGTTATGCGGCCACAGTGCTGGCGCGCGGCGATACCAAACAGCGGGGCGGAGCTATCGCGCTGCTCGATTCGGCCGCCCTCTCCGGCTGCCTTGTGGCCAATGTCATGGTGGCCCGCAGCTACGAAGCGGGCCTGGGCCGCTCATCCCGTCCCGGCGTGGCTGCACACCTCTACCGCGATGCGGCCATTCGTGGAAGCCGCGTTTCATACCGTGCACTGCGCGCCATGTACGAGCGCTTGCGTCCGGACGACGAGGTCTTCCGCATCCCCGCACGCTGATTCGCGTGGCTGATTTTCGATCCCGCGTCACGGATGCATCGCACCAATAGACCACGCGCATCGAGCTCCGGATGATGGCTGTCGGATTTCCCGTGCAATGCGTATCTTGTTCCGTCTACCGAATTTTTCACCGCTTCCGAGGAAGAACATATGAACATTGGGGTGCTCACGGGCGGCGGCGATTGCCCGGGCCTGAATCCTGTTATCCGCGGCATCGTGCGCGCGTCCTTGAAATTGGGTCATTCAGTCATCGGCTTCCGCAACGGCTGGAAGGGCCTGGTGGAAAACCTGCCCATGCCGCTCGGCCGTGACGATGTGAGCGGCATTCTCCATCGCGGTGGTACGATTCTCGGCACATCCCGGACCAATCCCTACAAAATCGAGAATGGCGAGCAGCGCATCCTCGACACACTCGCGGCGAATGCCATCGACGCGCTGATCCCCATCGGCGGCGAGGATACGCTGGGTGTGGCGGTAAAGCTGCATGCCGCAGGCGTGAAGCTCGTGGGAGTACCGAAAACCATCGACAATGATTTGCCGGGAACGGATTTCACTTTCGGCTTCGATACCGCGGTGAACATCGCCATGGAAGCAATCGACCGCTTGCACTCCACCGCCGAAAGCCACAGCCGTGTGCTTGTCGTCGAAGTCATGGGCCGCCACGCCGGCTGGATCACCTGGTATTCGGGCATCGCCGGAGGCGGCGATGTCATCCTCGTACCCGAACATCCCTTCAGTGTCGATGAGGTCTGCGCCAGCATCAAGCGCCGCCATGAGCAGGGAAAAAACTTCAGCATCGTCGTGGTGTCCGAAGGCGCGAAAGTCGCCACCGACAGCGAGCGCGACGAGGATGGCAGCTACGTGCTCGCCAGCATGAAAAAGGATGCCTTCGGCCATGTCATGCTCGGTGGCGTCGCCAAAGTGCTGGCCGAGGAAATCGAGCATCGCCTCGGCTTCGAGACCCGCCATACCGTCCTGGGCCACATTCAGCGCGGTGGTTCGCCCTCCGCTTTTGACCGCGTGCTCGGCACCCGCTATGGCGTGCGCGCGGCGGAACTCGTGCACGAGGGGCGCTTCGGCCGCATGGTCGCCCTGCAGGGTACACGCATCATCGACATCGACATCACACAGATCGCCACGGGCATCAAGGAACTCGACCCCGAGCTCTACAAGGTGGCCGCGTATTTCGCCGACTGACCTCGTCCATCATTCGCAACGCGCGATGCGGCACGCCGCCGCATCGCGCAACGTTTCTCCATTGCCTTTCACCGCGGAGTGCTCATGGAACATGCGCTGCAAACGTTGCGCGACACGCTCGCCACTTTCCTCGGACAACTCGCCGTCGCGCAGTATCGCCTGCCCACGTTGTGGTTGCACGCCGCCGCGGCCGACGAGCGGGTGCGCGACGTCGATCCTGTGGAAACCTTCGTCGCCTGTATCGACGGCATTCTCGCCACCGAGGACGATACGCCGGTACGCGGCACTTCCAATGGCGAATGGTCGCGCGATGCCATCGTGTACAACATGTTCCCCCGTCTCACCGCCGCCTGGGATCACGACGGCGACGGAGTGATCGGTATCGAGGATTTGCCGGCTGGTTTGCGCGAAACCGGCACCTTTCTCAAATGCATCCTGCTGCTGCCCTATCTCCGGCGCATGGGCATCAACACCATTCATTGTTTGCCCATCACATCCATCGGCCGCGATGGCAACAAGGGAACTCTCGGTTCGCCCTATGCCATACGCAATCCTTTCACGCTCGACGAACGCCTGTGCGAGCCCTTTCATGGCCTCGGTGTTGAAATCGAATTCGCCGCTTTCGTCGAAGCCGCCCATCGCCTGGGCATGCGTGTGGTGCTGGAGTTCGTGTTCCGCACAGCGGCCAAGGACAGCGACTGGATTCCCGAACATCCGAATTGGTTCTACTGGATCGACGCGTCACTGCCCGACCGCGACGGCAGTCCCGAACACGCGCACGGCTATGGCAATCCCGCCTTCAGCCAGGAGGAACTCACCGTCATCAACACGCGCGTCAAACGCAACGACATGAGCAGTCTGCCGCCTCCCGGCATGGCCTATCGCGCGATGTTCCGCAACGCCCCCGAGGACATCGTGCGCGAAGGCGACCGCTACATCGGCATACTTCGCGACGGCACCCGCGTGCGCATTCCGGGCGCCTTCGCCGATTGGCCACCCGACGATGTGCAGCCGCCATGGAACGATGTGACCTATCTCAAGCTCTACGAACATGCGAGCTTCAACTACATCGCCTACAACACGATTCGCATGTACGACAATCGGCTCGCCAGCGTCGAGAACGAAAACCGAGGGCTGTGGAACACCATCATCAACATCATTCCACATTATCAGAAAACCTTCGGCATCGACGGCGTGATGATCGACATGGGCCACGCCCTGCCCAAGCGCCTGAAACAGAGCATTGTGGAGAGGGCCCGCAAAACCGATCCGGATTTCGCGTTCTGGGAGGAGAACTTCGCCATCTCCGCGCGCAGTCGACAGGAGGGTTACAATGTGACCGTCGGGTACTTGTGGAGCGACGAGCATATTCCCGCCAAACTGCGGGAGTTCCTGCGTCTGCTCTCCACCCAGGACGTCCCCGTGCCCTTCTTCGCGACGCCGGAGTCGCACAACACACCCCGCGCCGCCCGACGGGATGGGGGCATCAATTTCTCACGACTCACGCTCGTGATCAACGCGTTTCTCCCGGCCGTGCTGTTCCTGCATCAGGGCTATGAATTGGGCGAAACCTTCCCCGTGAACACCGGACTCGGTTTTACGCCCGAAGACATCGCCGCTCTGCCCTCGCATACCTTGCCGCTGTTTTCGCAGTCAGCCCTGTGCTGGGACAATCCCCAACAACTCAGCGGTTTTGTGGCACGCACCGTACGCATACGCCACGACTGGCACGATCTTGTGGTGAATCCCTCGCATCACACACTGCGCGTGGTCGACAGCGACAATCCCGCAGTGCTGTGCTTCCTGCGATGCAGTCCCGACGGTGAGCGCGCGTTGGCCATTGTCGCCAACCTCGACTGCATACACGCCACCACAGCCGCCCTGCATTTCGAAACGGAACTCGACATTCTCACCGACGAATTGAGCGGCGCCGAAGTTCACAAGCTCGGAGCGGAATTCCAGATTCAGCTGCTGCCCGGCAAGGCCATGGTGTTCGAACTCAAAACCCCGACCATGGAGTTCGAGGAATTCCAGACCTGAGTCACGCCTCGAGCACATTTCGTGAAATGCGCGGCGCGCATCACCGGGCCTCCACCCGACGATGCGCGCCGCCGCGTTTCGCTACCTTGGCTCGGTGGCTACGGCATGCGTTGCGTGCATTCCTTCTCGAGCTTCAGCAAGCCCGCGACCGTTCCCCAATCCAGCGCCGTAACGTTGCCGTCATTGTGCACAGCGAAAAAGCACCCGGCGACGAAGGGCCCGAATCCAAGCTGTGTCAGCGCTATGCCGTCGGTATTCGTCGTGGACGCTCCGGTAAACGTCCCCAGCAGGGCGAAATCCTTGCGGTCGAATACCATAAAGGTGTTGTTCGCATGATCCTGATCCGTCATCACCCAATAGCCGCCTCCATCATTGCATTCGTACAGCACAATGCCCTCTGGCTGCGCCTTGAACAACCCCTTACCGACAACCTCTCCGGTAAACGTGCCCTCGAGATCGTACACCTTGATGTCGTTGTACCGCGCATCCTCGTCCGCGATGAGCAACCTGCCGTGCACCGTGTCGGCACAAATCGATTCGACAATGTGCAGCACACCGTCGCCCGAGGTCTCGCCGAAGGCGCGTAGCAAAGTCCCGCTGGCGTTCGTGCCCCGCACACTCATGCGGAACATTTTCACCCGCGCACCAAGCTCCGCATCCGGCGGGATGCTCTCGTCGGGTCGCTCGTAATTATCCGTCACGTACAGCAGGAAATCCTTCCCGTCACGCACGACAGCGATGCCGTATGGCTTCACAAGATCGTTCTGTCCGAAAAAGCCGAGCGGCTTCCAGTCCGGCAGGCGAAACACCTGCACGCGATGATTGTCGCGCTCCACCACGATGGCCATATCGTCGACAGTCGCAATGCCATTGGGACGCCGCATCTGTCCATTGCCAGCGCCGGTGCTCCCGACACCGCGGATGAATGCACCCGTTGTTGCATCGTACACGAGAAGTCGATCCGAGGATTTGGCCGTGGCAATCACCCAGCGTTCGCCTTCGACACCGGCCCAGAATGCGGGCGAATCCACATTGTCCGCCTCGTTCCTTTCGGATTGCCAGGCTTCCTCGACAACAACACGCGATGGCTTCTCTGTATCGGGTGCTGCCTTCGGTGCTTTCTCCGCACCGCAGTGCGTCAGCAGCAAGGCGGTCGCGAACATCAGCGGAATTGCTCCCACACCCGGGAGCGCCGCGAGTATTGATCTGATTGCTTGCATGATATCCTTGTGAAAAATGAAAAAACCGCACGCCATGAAACCGGCCGCCCCCACGCTTCGGCAGGGGCGGCCCGGAATACCTCTCGTCGATCAGAGATCGAACTTCACGCCGGCGGTGAATCGACGGTTGTAGTACTCCGCCTGATACGTACGCGTGCTTTCGCCCGCGTAGTAACGCAGCGGCTGATCGAGCAGATTGTTCGCTTCAACGAAAATGCGCAACTGCTCGGTGATGGCAAACGAGGCCGTCGCATCGAGATGCGTCACCTTGTCGTAGAAGCGCTCGAGACCCGGCGTCAAATCCATTTCGTCCGGATCCATGTAGGAGCTGGAGTAATTGAACGACAATCCCAGCACCAACCGCTCGTCCTGCCAGGTGAGCGAGGCGTTGAGATTGTGCGGCGCCGCGCCCGGCAAATCGATGTCGCGATCACCGAAATCAGGATTGTCGGTGGTGGATGAAGTGAAGGTGTAGTTGCCGTAGAAGGAAAGCTGTGACAGCAATCCCGGCAGGAAATCCAGACGACGCTGGAAAGCCGCCTCAAAGCCCAGCAATGTCGCCTTCGCACCATTGCGCGGCTGGAACAGCCGATACGTCCCACCACTCACCGCGTCCACATAGTCCTTCTCGGAGTAGTAGTAAATGAAGTCCTTGATGTCCTTGTAGAACACGCCCGCCGAAAGAATGCCCACCGAAGCGAAATACTGTTCGGCCATCACATCGAAGTTCATCGACGTGGTGGGCTTCAGCGCGGCGTTGCCGAGAAACAGTTCCTCATCCTCCACGGCGATGTTGCGGTAGGGGACGATGTCGTAGTAATTCGGTCGCGCCAGCGTGTTCGTCCACGCCACGCGGAGAATGGTGTTTTCACGGATATCGTACTTCACATGCACACCCGGCAACACATTCGTGTAATCGCTCGTGCCGCTGGTCGGCGTGATGTCTTCGGTATCGTCGTTGAACTCGAATCCTTTGTAATCCACGTTCGTGTGCTCGACACGCACGCCCGCGATCACGTGCAGCCTGTCGCCGAGATTCTGATTCAGCTGCGCGTAACCCGCGGTGATCTTCTCCTTGGCGGTGTAATTGGCCGCTGCGTATTCCGACGGATCGTCCTCACGTTCGAACAGCGTGGGATTGTTGAGGTCGAGCGAGCCGAGGAATTCCGGCGTGGCGAAGGATCCGATGCGATAATCACCGGCGCGGAAGTTGTCGTTGCTGTAATCACTGTTCGGCACCGAGGCCAGGTTCTCGAAACCGCTCAACGGCTCGTAGGAGAAAAAGTTGTTCTCCCGCATTTTATCCTTGTTGCGCATGCGGGCACCGAATTTCACGCTGTTCTTGTACTCGCCGCTGTTCACCAAGGGCAGCAACAGATCGAGGCGGGCGTTGAAATCCTCTTCTTCTGTGTTCTGCTCCTCCTCGGTCAACTCATGCAAGGTGAATTGCTCGAGCGCCACCGAAGCCGGATCAGTAGGATTGGGATACGGCGTCTCCAGATTGCTCAGATCCATGGCCACGGGCACACGGCGCACACGCCAGCCCATGTAGCGCTCGTTGGGGCGATGCTCGCTGGCTTTCGACCAGGCAAGCGCCCAGTTGGCCTTGAGCAAACCCGCGATGGCATGGTCGCCACTGAACGAGGCCGTCCACATGCGCTGATCCTCGAGGCGCGCATTGTCGTTCTCGTCGTTGCCGATTCCCCCTTTGACCTGGCGGCGGATTTCCGTGGATTGGGAAATGCCGGACGCATCCGTCGGCTCCAGACGGTAACGCAGTCGCATGCGATTCTCCCAGTCATTGCGCTTGTTGTACATGCCACTGAAGGTCACCGTGTTGAGAGGCGAAATGCGTAAATCCAGCGATCCGCCCACACTCTGACGCAGGCGACGCACGGAGTAATCGCGCACTTCCCATTCCTCGGCGAACACCACATCGTTGTCGTCCTTGCTCCACACGCCTTCCGTATTGTGCGAACCCAGATTGTGATCGTGATACGAGCCGTTCACCATCACACCAAGCATTCCGTCGAACAAACGCGTACCCACCACGGCCGAACTGAGGAGCATGCCCTTTTCCGACAGCAAATTGTAACCGCTGCCCAGCGTACCCGACACGCGCAGTTGATCCGGAGCGCCGCGCGTCACCAGATTCACCGCACCACCGATGGCGTCCGCATCCATGTCGGGCGTCACCGCCTTGTTCACCTCAATGGACTGAATGGCGTCGGCCGGAACGAGATCCACCTGCACGGCGCGACGCTCACCTTCGGCCGAGGGAATGCGCTCGCCGTTGATCATCACCGCGTTCAAACGCGGCTCGGTGCCGCGAATGTTCGCAAAGCGCGCTTCGCCCTGATCGTAGTTCACCGTGATCGCCGGAACGCGCTTCAACGCATCACCAATGTTGGCGTCGGGAAAGCGGCCGATCTGATCGCTGGAAATCACGTTGCCGATGTTCGCATTGCTGCGCTGCTGACTCAGACTTTTCGCCTGGCCTTTCAGACGCTCTCCCAGCACTTCCACTTCCTGCCCGCGGATGATACCGGACTGCAAGCGCACGGTGATCGAAGCGGTCGCACCGCCCTTCACTTCCACCGGCACCGTCTCGGCCCGATAACCGAGATAGGAAACGTACACCTGATGCGTCCCTGCCGGAACGCGCAACAGCGTGAAAGTACCGGTCTGTGTGGCGGCCGTACCGATGCCCAATTCCTTGATGTAAATGTTGGCTCCCGCAAGCGGCAGGTTGTCTTCGTCCGTCACCCGCCCTCGAATGCTTCCCGTGGATTGCGCCATCGCATTCGATGCGATCAGCAATACCGCGAGCAGGAACAGTAAACCATGTTTCATGCGATCCTCGCGTTGATGTTGAAATCCGGATGTATGCATCCTGTTATCGACAGCATCTATCCTCCCGACGATGGCAGACGCCACCGCGATTCTAGGGGATGTTGTGAATCTAGATTCTCAACATGCGGGTCCGATGAGCGTTGCGTTAAGGATGCGTGAGGTCGCGAATGCCTACGCGATTTTCCGGCGGTCATCAACCGTGGAATTGGATATGAAAACGGAGCGGAAGTGAAAACGGATGGGCACAATGTAAAAGCGGAGAGTTCTTGCGAACCCTCCGCTTTGAAAAATCTCCCGGCAGCGGCGTTATTTCTGCACGCGCACCGTACTCTCGCTGAAATTGATCTCCACTGCCTGTACTGTCGAGAAGAACGAATTGCCCAGCAGGACCGGACTGCTCACTCCCGGAACGCGGGTGAACACACCCAGTTCGGCGATGTGGAATTGCGGCGCTTCGAACTCCGTGCCACCCAGCGAGATACCGCTGACATTCGAGGCGCGCACCTTCAACACGTTGCCCTCGGGATCGGTGATGTCGCGGGTGGAATTCGGCACGGCGGCCGCACCCACGGCGCGCAACGTGGCAACGGGGAAATACGATTCGGGCGAACCATTGTCCAAAATCACGTCCACAGGCTTGCCCTGCATTTCACCTTTCACCACGATAAAGCCATTCGACACGGTCATAGGCAGCGAAAGCGCCTGCTTCATCGGCGATGCCTTGCTCTTCAACTGCAGCGTGGGCGTGGCACCGTAGCGGAACAGCGCGATCTCGGCGCGGCGCAGCAGATCCGTACCGATGATGCCCGACAAGCTGCGTCCCGCCACTGTGGGGGCATTCTCCAGCACGCTCACCGAGGTCTGCGGAAACACCAGGCCGCCGACATTCAACACCGGCAGCGTGGCCTTGCCCACAACATCACCGACGAAACCCACGCCACCGAGCGCGAAGTACGTCTTGCCCTCGGAGGCATCCCTGCGGCCCTGCGGCTTCTGTATCACCGCACGGTCGCCAATCCATGCCTTGCTCACACTGGTCACGTTCACCGCGAGGTCCACCGCGAACCACGCCGTGCCACCATCGGGCATGCTGGATTCGGCAAAGACATACCCCTGGTCGTACACCAGCTTCATCTCACCATACACGTTCTGGGCCGATGCGGTCCAGGTCAATGCCAATGCAAATACCGACAATACAACGAAAAACCGTTTCATGGATACTCTCCGACAGTCGTTATGGAGTTCGGGCGGACGGTGATCCACATCAGTAACAGGATCACGGACCAACCCGCCAGCATACGGACGGTGTTCGATTTTGTTGCATCCATGGAAAAAACCCGCCACTTCCTCGTCGCAGGCGCCCCAGTACGCCAACGGACGATCCGGGGGGGATCGTCCGTTGCGCTTCAGGTACACCGACGGCGCGTCGGCATCGCCATAGCCGCGCTATCGTCGCCGGATATCCACGTCGCCAAAGCTGCTGTTGATACTCAGCCGGTCGCTCCCCGAACCCAGCTTCGCCCGCTTTTTGTCGGGCGAGGGGCCGTACTTGTTCTTTTTACCGACTTCTTCCATGGGGAAATTGCTGTCCACTTCACCGAACGAGGCCTCGGCCTGTATCGCTCCATTGAACGATGAGGAAAGGATGATCTCCACATCACCGTAAGAACTTTTGATCGAACCGCCGCGGCAGTCCTTGACGCTGATCTCGCCCATGGACGAACTGATGTTCACCGCCGCGTTCGGACGGCTCACCTCGACATCGCCGTAGGAGGATTGAATAGTGCCGAGTGGAACATTGAACACCTTCACATCGCCCATTTTCGCTTCCACACGGAAGTTTTCAGCGATATCGCTGAGCGAGACAAAGCCGTAGGAGGATTCCACCTCCACATTGGAGGACTGTATCACTTCCACATTGCCGAAACTGCTGTTCACCTTGGCGCTGCCGGCAATGCCGCTCACATTGACATCGCCGAATTTGGTCACCGCGTACAGATGCCCGCCCTTGGGCATGGCGATGCGCACGTCGATTTCTATGCCCTTGTTCTCGCCCTTGGGGAGATTGGTACGCAGTGTGACTTTCTCTCCCTGCATTTTCATTTCCACCGCCACCGCCTCGGCCTGGCGCTTGGCCTCGTCGCGGGATCCGTCATTGACGGTAATGGTCACGACGGCGTCGACCACATTTCCTTCCGCAGGCGTCACCGTGATGTCACCGAAACGCACATCGAGAAACACGCTGGCGTCTGCCCCCACCTGAAAACGCTCCTTGACCGTGCGCACGTGTTTTTGCGCGAGCAGCGATGGCACGAGTGCGAGCGTGAACGTCAGAAGAATGATGAAGTGTTTCATGAGTCTCGGCTCCTTTTTCTTTCGTGCTGCGTCTCGGTGACCATGGTTTGAAGCGTGGATTGCAAATCGTTGTACGCGGCCAGCAGATAGTGCTGTACGCGCGGATGCAGTCCCTGCTCTCGCAGCGCGGTTTTGCATTCATCAATGGATTCGCGAAGCATGGCGATTTTCGCCTTCTGCAGTGCCAGGAATTCCGGATCGAGTTCGCTCTCGCGCTCCACCGCGGCAAGCGACAGTTTCTCGATCGCGCGCTCGTAGAAGAACATCGCCTGCTCGATGTCCTCCTGCGCTTCCGTCAGCATGTCCGTGGAATTCGCACTGTGGGCGATGTCCATGGAGTTGCGTCGCTGGTAATCCTGTATCAGGAACCAGCTCATGCCCGCGCCAATGCTCAGCAGCAGCGCATACATGGCGAACTTGGCCACGGGTCGACGGAACCACAGCGCCAGCCGCGCGGCCAGGCCCTCGCGTCCCTCCTCTCGTGTCCGCTCGCCTTTGCCCGCGCGCCGCTGTTCGTGCCGCAGGCCATCTTCGATGCGCTGCCAGAGCTGCGGTGGTGGATCGTGCGTCGGAAGGGACGACGCCAGCCGCTCCAGCCCGTCTCTCTCTCGCTCTTCGGGATTCATGTCAGTATCTCCGGATCGTGTATGCCGTGCTGCGATAATCGTTCGCGCAAACTCTGCCGTGCGCGAGAATAGGTCGACTTTGATGTGCCAATGCTGATGCCCAATTGCTCGGCGATATCCGCATGCGTCTGGCCGTGAACGGCGTAGAGCAGAAACACCGCACGCTGTTGATCAGGCAGGCCGCCGATTTCCTGCTCCAACAGCTCGCGCAGCAGCACATCCTCCTCAGCCGCGGTGGCGTCGGGATGCGCATCCTCGCCGCTGAAATCCACCCGCACTTCACCGTGTCTGCGCGGACGCGTTCTGCTGATGCAGCAATTCATCACGATGCGATACATCCATGTATCGAGGCGCGACTCGTGCCGAAATCGCTGTATGCCCCGGTACATTTGAATGAACGCCTCCTGCACGCTGTCCTGCGCGTCGTGCTCGTTGCCGTGAAAACGCCGCGCCAAGGTGTACAACGGCTGCTTGTACTGCTCGTACAGATCGCGAAATGCCATGATATCGCCCGTTTTGCAGCGCTCGACCAGCGCATACTCACGGGCGATGTCGACGGAGTGACCCTCTGTCTTCACATAATCCTCGGATAGCGTATGGATGATGTCTGTGTGCATTTCTTGACCTGCCGCGCGTTGGACGCCGCAAGCCGCGAAATGGTTGCTTCACTCTGATCGCTGCAAAGGTACTGGTTTTTCCGCTGAGGTCGGAATGCGCATGTCCCTCTTCTCCGACGGAACATCGCGGCGGCTTTTCCGTCTAAACGCCTTCGAACTCGAACACACGATTGTACCAGCTTCGGAGTACACATGAAACGAACCACATCCATCACCGCCCTCGCGCTCCTGCTGCTCTGCACCTGGGTGAGTTGGGACCTCCCCCTCAACGCACAATCCACCGCCTCCGCCGAGAAAGCGAAAGGCGCCTGGCTTGGCGTACGCCTGAGCAGCATCGACCGCTCGGACGACGACAAGAGCAGCGCGGAGAAAGGCGCGCAGGTGAGCGGAGTGCTCGACGACAGCCCCGCCGACAAGGCCGGCATCAAAAAGGGCGACATCATCGTGGACGTCGATGGCAGCGCGGTGAGCGATGCCGACGATCTCGTCCGCTTGCTCAAGGATAAAAGCCCCGGAGCCAAGGCGCAGGTGACCGTGCTGCGCGACGGGAAAAAGCAGTCGCTCGCCGTCACTCTCGGCGAAGCGAAAAAAGAAGCCCGGGTGATTTCCAAAAGCATTCGCATTCCCCGCGCACCGATGCCACCCAGCGCGCCCTTCGCCTGGTCGCCGCGCACGCCGGTGTACGGCTTCTCCCTCAACACGCTGTCCCGCCAACTCGGCGAATACTTCGGCGCTCCCGAGGGCAAGGGCGTGCTGGTGGAAAGCGTGAAAGAGGAAAGCGACGCCGCCAAGGCGGGCTTCAAAGCTGGCGACGTGATCCTGCGCGCGGGCAAAAAAACCATCACCGCCGTGGACGACTTCCGCACCGTGCTCGCCGCCTATGATGCGGGCGAAAGCATTCCTGTGGAAATCCTGCGCAAAGGCGGAAAAATGACGCTCAATCTCACCGCGAAGGAAGCACCCGAGCCACATGGCATGCTCGGCACACCGGGCATGGGCCACATCCTCCGCTTCCGTGGCGACGGCGATGAGGGCGAGGACATGGAGGACATCGACATCGATATCGACATCGATGACATTCAGGATCGCGCCGAAGGAATCCGCCTCATGCTCAACGGCAAGCAATTCGAACTGCAAGGAATGCAGGAGGAATTGCAAAAACACTTGCAGGAAATGCAGGAGAGGATCGACGTGTCCACAGAGGATAAGCAGATCCGCATTCGTACCCGACAAATTTGATCCCGGCGAACACACAGAACGTCCGCGCAGGGCTCAGACCTTGCGCGGACGTTTTTATTTACCAAATCGAAACACAGTTCGTGCATGCGCGCGTAACGCGTTGGGGAGTTTCATTCCACGCTTTCCCTACCTGCCCCCTTGTCCTTCATGCCCCGTCGCGTCAGCACTTTCTCTTTCTGACGCGCAATGATCAAGTCCGCCAGCGCGGCGGCCACCTCGCCCGGCGGCAGATTCCGGAAGCAGCGATTCACCGCCGCTTCGTCCACATCGATGCGGTACAGGATGTGCATCAGGCGTTCGAGCTGATACTCGAGGAGTTGCACAATGCGTTCGATCAGCGCGGCGCGGAAAATCCGTTCGTCGTCCCACTCATCGCCCGTCTCGCCTTCCAGCGCGAAATGATTGGCTATTACCACTTCCGTCGCGCGCAACACCTCGAGAGTTCTGTCCTGCACCGCCGCCTCCTTGCTGTCGGGTTTCGCGGCAAGGTGGGCATTTCACCCGCAAGGTGCAAATGCATGTGTGAAAAAAAACAGCCGATGCGCAGTGCCGCGCATCGGCTGTGAGTTGCCGTACTACTGCGTTTTCTATTTCAGCAGGAACTGCTCGAAAAACAGAATTGTGGCCCAGGTGAAATAATCGCGGTTGTTCTTTTTACTGAAACCGTGGCCTTCGTCCTTGGCAAACATGGTCCACACCGGAATGCCATTGCCGCGCACCGCCTCCACAATCTGTCGCGCCTCGCTAGCGGGCACGCGCGGATCGTTCTCGCCCTGCGCCACGAACAGCGGCGAACGGATCTTGCCGGCATTCGTTGTCGGGGAAATGCGGAGAAGAAACTCCCGCATTTTCTCGTCGCGCTCGTCGCCGTATTCCACACGGCGCAGATCGCGGCGATAGCTCTGCGTATTTTCCAGGAAGGTGACGAAATTCGAAATCCCCACCACGTCCACGCCGCATTTGATGCGTTCGGGATACGTGGTGAGCGCGGCCAGCACCATGTAGCCACCGTACGAACCGCCCAGCACCGCCACACGCGACGCATCCAGCTCGGGCTGCTTCGCGATCCAGTCCAGCAATGCGCCGATGTCCTGCACCGAATGCTCGCGGTTGAATCCATTGTCCAAGGCCAGATAGGTCTTGCCGTAGCCCGTGGATCCGCGCACATTGGGCTGCACCACCGCGCAACCCAGCTCGTTTACCCAATACTGCATCACGGGATTGAAGTACGGACGCGACTGTCCTTCCGGGCCGCCGTGAATGTCGATGATCACCGGCACCTTGCCGCGCGCGTGTTTCGGCATGGCGATGAATGCGGGAATCTCCCGCGGCTTACCATCCACCTTGTCGAAGGTCGGATAGTGAATCAGCTTCGGACTGGAGAATGTCGCCGTGTTCAAGCCCCCCACCTCGCTGAACGTCCAGCGCGTGAGCTTGCCGGCGGGCAAATCCACCACGTACACATCGGTGGGACTGTCGGCCGCGTTGATACTCAGGGCCAGACGACGGCTGTCGCGACTGAAACGCAGCCCGCCGATCAGTCCAGTCGGCAATCCCGCGATTTTCACCTCGCGCATGGAGGGAAGCGCAAGCAAATGCAATTCGCCACGTCCGTCCGCATTCAGTGTGTAGGCCAGCCATTTGCCATCACGCGAAAAACTTACGCCTTCCATTTCCCAACGCAGCTCGGGAAGCATGCAGCGATGCTCGCGACGCGCGATTTCGTACACGAACAGTGTGGCGAATTCGCGGCCCGCGTCGGCGGTGTAGTAAATGCGCTTGCCGTCGCTGGACCAGGAGAAGTCGCCGTACGCCACGTCGCCGTCGTTTTCGCGAAACAGCGGAGTGAACTGCTTCGTCACGAGATCGACGATGAAGGGCAAGCTCTTCTGCGCCGAAATGAATTGCGTCACCACCAGCTGTTTGCCGTCCGGCGACCATGCGGCCGGATACCACGCACCCTCGCGCTCGGTCACTATCGCGGCGGCTTCGGGCTTGTCCGCATCCATGATCCAGACGTCGGTGTCCTTGCCATTGCGCTTGTTGCTGGCGTAGGTGAATTTGTCGCCGCTGCGCGTCCAATAGGCGCCGGTGTTGCGGCTCTTGCCGTCCGTCAACAGGCGCGTCGAACCCGTGGCGCGGTCGAAGTAGTAGATCTGGTAAAACTCCCCGCCGCCCACGTCACGCGTGAAGGCGAAGCCATCCCGGCCGGGACGCGGATCGGTGGACACACCCGACACGGGTTCTTCGAAAAACGTGATCTGCTGCCGCGCCATACCCGGCCCCGCGATGTGATGCACCTGCGCGGTGTTGGCGAAACGCGTGCTGATGTACATGCCCTTGTCGTGCGCATCCCAATCGGCAATCCCCGCGGAGCGGGCGTTCTGATACTGCTGCGCCCGTTCCACGAGCTGTTTGGGAATCGGTGGTATCCCGCTGACTTCGAGATTCTCGCCCGGTTGCACCTGTGCCCGCGCGGCAGCTGTGAGCAACAATGCGAGAAGAACCATGAATCGTGATCTCATGGAGCACCTTGTATGTGGATGGAAAACGGTGTGTCGAAACGTGAGGGGAATGTCACCCCGGCGTCGCGTGCGAATCGCGGACAATGCTGCGTGTACGGACAGCATATCCTCTTGTTGCATCGCACAAAGGCACGCGGGGGGTGGATTCAGGAACGCGACTTCCGCGCGCCATCGCTCGCCGCCTGTGCAATGGCGATGCGACGCCGACCCTCTACGCGCGGCGTGGCGCTCCACAGACTGTCCACCGTGCGCATATGCGCCGTGAACGCGTCCATGGACGACTGCGGCAGACGTTTGAGCGGGGGATTCTTCAACTTGCGGGGAGGAATGAACTGTCCTCCGACCAGATATTCGAAATGCAGATGCGGTCCGGTGGAAAATCCCGTACTGCCCACGGCACCGATGGTCTGATGCTGCCGCACCGCCTGTCCACGCGACACGCCGATGCGCGAGAGATGGCCGTAGCGTGTGACCACGCCGCCGGCATGACGGATTTCGATGGTCTTGCCGTAACCACCTTTCCAGCCGGCAAACTGTACCGTACCCGAGCCCACAGCCCACACCGGCGTTCCGGTGGGTGCCGCGTAATCGATGCCGGTGTGCATCTTGCGTCGCCCGCTGATCGGGTGCATGCGCATGCCGAATCCGCTGGTGACGCGCAGTATGCTCAGCGGACTGCGCATGAAGGCCTTTTGCAAATTCTCTCCATCGGGGGCAAACCAACCCTGCACGGTGCTGTCCGCATCGTACCAGTAGCCGCGCACGTCGCCGGTGATTTCGCCTACGTACGAGGCGGCCAGAATGCGTCCGTAGCCGACGATATCGCCGTCCAGCAGTTTTTTCTCGACGAGTATGCCGAAACGATCGCCCACACGTGGATCGAAGATGAAATCGATATCGTAGCCCAGCACCTCGGCGTAATCCGCCACGAGCTGCGGCTTTTCGCCCATGGACATGATGGTGTGATACACCGAACTCCGCACTTCGCCCTCGACCACGACGAGTTCGGACTGCACCGGAATTTCCCATTGCCGCGCTTCCAGCACACCAGCGGCATTGCGGCACACCCAATAACTGCGGAGGCGGTCGACCTCGTAGCGGAAGCGCGCCAGGGCGCCGTTGCTATCCACCTGCGCCACAAATTGCTGTCCCGGCATACAGCGCTGAAAATTGAAGCCCACCGCTTCGAGTTGTCGCTGCACCGTATCGGCCACGGCACGATCAATGCCCGCAGCGAGCAGAGCGCTGGCGAACGGCATGTTGCGCGCAATCTCGCCACGAAACTCCCGCATGCCCAGCGCATCGGCATCCTCATACAACACAGGTATGCTGTCGCGAACCGCTTGCACCTTGTCCACCGACACCGGCGCATCATCTCCATCCTGAATCAGATACACCGCGCAGGCGAGCAGCAAAAGCAGCGACGCCCCTATAATGAACAGGAAAAGAACCTCACGTCGAGGTGCGGGAAATACATTGATCGGTACCATCATCAAAAGATACGGCCCGAAGCCCAATCGAGCAATGCACCCTCAACCCATCCTCCGCGCTCTTCTCGAATGTATCCCGCTCTCAGCCAGCCGGCAAGATTCGAGCGGGCCGCACCCTCAACAATTCCTCTCCGCTCTCTCCGCTCTCTTTCATCTCTTCGAATGTATCACGCACTCGGCCAGCCCGCAGGATTCGAGCGGGAAGCACCCTCAACAATTCCTCTCCGCTCTCTCCGCTCTCTTTCATCTCTTCAAATGTATCCCGCACTCAGCCAGCCAGCAGGATGCGCGCGGGAAGCGCCCTCAACCATTCCTCCGCGCTCTCGGCGCTCTCCGCGCCCTCTTCAAATGTATCACGCACTCAGCCCGCCCCGAAAAACCCGGTCCCCAACTCAGCAACAGCCACACCCGGCAATAGCAACAAATTCTCCAGGAGTTGATACATTTCCCCTGCAGCGTTCGCCCACAAACAGCAACGGATCCACCTCTGATGAGCACACACGAAGCCCTGCAACGAGCCACCGCCGAACTGCGCCGCATTCTCGCCGCCTGTGACGGCGAAGGGCTGTCCCACGGCGACATCGAAACGCGGGACTGGAATGTCGAGGCCACGCTGCGCGATGGCAAGGACAGCGTCAAGGTGGTCGTGTATTTCAACGCGAAGGGTAATCTCACACCCAAAATCCAGGGCAAGGATAGTCCGCTGCGACAACGCGTCGAGCTACAACTCCACGGCAGCGAGCCCCTCGCGAGCGCCTTCCTCCCGTCGAATATCACGACCTGGATTGGCGTGGATGAATCGGGCAAAGGCGATTACTTCGGACCATTGGTCGCCGCGGGCGTCTGTGTCACGCCCGAGGATTTGCTGAAACTGAAGAGCGCGCTGCTGCGCGACAGCAAGGAACTGAGCGCCGAGCGTATCACCATCGCCGCACGCAAGGTGCGGGAAATCTGCGGCGAACGCTGCACCGTGGTGGTTGTGCCGCCGGCCAAATACAACACCTTCATGGAAGGCACGAGCTTTGGCAAAAATTCCCAGCGTATTCTCGCGTGGATGCATGCGCGCTGCATCGAAAATCTGCTCGAAGCCGGATGTTCGGCCGCACACGCCATCTGTGATAAATTCGCCGGCGAACACGTCATCGAGCGCGCATTGCTTCCCCTCGGTCGCGGTATCAAAGTGCATCAGCACGTGCGCGCCGAGGCCGATCCCGCCGTCGCCGCCGCCTCGGTGCTCGCGCGCGACGAATTCGTGCGACGCATGAAACAACTCGAACAGCAGTGCGGGCATGCGCTCCCGCTCGGCGCCTCGGACGAACGAGGAATCGCAGCAGCGGGAACGCACATCGTACGCACCCACGGCTGGGCGGCCCTGCGCGATTACGCGAAACTGCACTTCCGCAGCTCGCGCCTGATCAAGGGGTAGGGGAAAAGAAAAACAGCACGGGGCACGTGCTGTTTTCCGCATTCTGTCGCTGTGTCGGAACGGCGGGATTTGAACCCGCGACCCCTACCACCCCAAGGTAGTGCGCTACCGGGCTGCGCTACGTTCCGGTCCATCGCCCGGAGGCGAGATTTCCAATATACGAAAAACTCTCCCGAAAAACACCAGCTTCACGCGCGAATGCGCTCGCGCAAATCCTCGAGGAATTGCCGCAGCTTGAGCAAATCGCTGCGCAGCTGTCCTTCGGGCTCGAAGATCAAGGCCGTCTGCGCGGGATTCTGCTCCACCGCATCCTCCTCGCGACCGAAATCCGCGTCGCTGCCGGGCGAGTAGGTCTTGAGCACCTGCTTGGCGCCTTCAATCGTGTAGCGCTCGTCGCGCAGCAGCTTCTTGATGAACAGGATGAGCTGTATGTCCTTGTTCGTGTAAATACGATTCCCGGCCCGGTTTTTCGCGGGCTTGAGCTCATCGAATTCGGATTCCCAATACCTCAGCACATACTGTTCGAGGTTGGTGATCTTGCTGACTTCGCTGATCGAGTAATACAGTTTCTTGATGGAAAAATCCTTCATGTGCGCACCGGGCATAGTGGGCGGACAGGGGAATCTAACCATCGGATTTTGAACATGCAATAGCAGGTGCCGTGCATCGCGGCATGAAGTAGCGGGGCTAACATTGTGCGGAAAAAGCAACTGCCGCCGTTCCCATAACGCGTCACTCGAAATCAGCCCGCGCCGGACCCGTTGCACGCGACCTTCCCGGCCGCTGCGATGTACCGAGTATTCGCCTTGCTCCATACGTGGTGGCATGGTAACTTTTCCGACTATGATTCGCCACCTTTCGCATTCCACCATGCACGTCTCCACCTGCCCGCGGCCCCGCGCCGTCGGAGCATGCGGCGTTCGCACCGTTGCTGTTCTGCTGCTCTTCTTCGGCATGTGCCACCTCATCGGTCTCGATGCATGGGCACAGGGCACGCCGCGCAAGAACAGCGCTTTTGTCATTGCCCGCGTGAAATTCAACGGCGGCGGCGATTGGTACAACGACCCGTCCTCCGAGTTCAACATGCTGCGCTTTCTCAAGCAGAACACGCGCATCGAGGTGAATGTGAAAACCGAGGAAATCGTGGAAGTCGGCAGCGAGCGGCTCTTCGATTATCCCTTCGCCTTCATGACCGCGCACGGCAGCATCAATCTCAGCGATCGCGAAGCGGCGAATCTCCGGCATTACCTCGAGAACGGGGGCTTTCTCTACGTCGACGACGACTACGGCTTCGACAAGCCCTTCCGGCGTGAACTCAAGAAAGTGTTCCCCGATCGCGAACTGGTCGAATTGCCCTTCGACCATCCCATTTACCACGCGCATTTTTCCTTCCCGAACGGTTTGCCGAAAATCCACGAGCACGACAACAAACCTCCTCAGGGCTTCGGCATCTTCCACGAGGGACGTCTCGTGCTGTACTACACCTACGAAACGAATCTCGCCGACGGCTGGGCCGACGCCGACGTGCACAAGAATCCCGAGGAAGTGCGCCTCAAGGCTTTGCAGATGGGCCTGAATATCATTGTTTTCGCTTTGACGCAGTAGAAAGGCATCGCCATGGCCGATACATCCACGCTCACACAGTATCAACGCATTCTCGGCGCGCTGCGTGGCGTACGCGCACGCGAGGAGCGCTACGCCGTGCTGCGGGGCGCGCTGATTTCCGCCGCGGCCATTCTCGTCATACTGCTGGCTTCCGCACTTGTCGAAGCGCTGTTCTATCTGGACGTGGACAGCCGAACCACACTGTTCGCGCTCATGCTCGTGGTCATGCTGGCCGCACTGGGCTCCTTTCTCATGCCACCGCTGTACCGCCGCTGGTCCGCACGGCTGCGCAAATCGGACGATGCGATCGCACTGCAGGTGGGGGCGCATTTCCCGAACGTGAAAGATCGCCTGCTCGATGCCATGCAGGTGGTGCGTGAGCTGCAGGGTACACCCGATCCACCCTTTTCTCCCGCACTCGTGGATGCGGGATTCCGCGATGTCGCCGATACGTTCTCATCGCTCGATCTCGAGCCGGTGGTGGATGCGCGGCCTTTCCGGCGTTCCTTGCGCATCGCCGCCGTCGCGGCTCTGGCGTTCGCGGCCTTCGCCCTCACGCTGCCCGACACCTTGCCGGCTGCCGTGGGACGGCTGTTCCAGTTCCGCTCCGACTTCGCCCCGCCGGCACCGTTCAGCTTCGACGTGCGCCCCGGCGACATCGATGCGGTGAAAGGCGAGAGCATCGAGCTCTCTGCCAGCACCAGCGCACGCGTGCGTCAGGATATCACCTTCCATCTGAAGGAAGAAGGACAGGAGGAATTCGACGTGGTCGCTGGCGTGCCCGACAGCAGCGGACGAGCGGCACATGTGCTCAAGAGTCTGCGCCGCTCCATGGTGTATTACGCCGAGGCCGCCGGCTATCGTAGCAAGCAGTATCGCATCACTGTGGTGGACCGCCCCTTCGTCCGCAACCTACGCGTCAAGCTCACCTACCCCGCCTACACGCGCATTCCCGCGAAATACCTCGACGATAATGTGGGCGACGTGAGTGCTCCCGCCGGCACGCGTGTCTCGCTGCAATTGCAGTTCAACAAGGACGTCGCCCGTGCGCAGGTGCTGCTCAACGACAGCCAGGTGGTGGCCGGACGCGTGCAGGGCAATAAAGGCAGCGTGGATTTCACGCCGCGTCGCGACGGCTCCTATCGCGTACAGGTGTACGACGCATCGGGCATAGCCAACGCCAGCCCGGTGGAATATGCCATTCAGCTCCAGCCCGATCTCTCGCCCATCGTTGAAGTACTCGAGCCCGGCATGAATGGCACCATCGATGAAAGCATGCGCCTCCCCATGCTCATGCGCATCGCCGACGACTACGGCTTCTCGCGCATGGTGCTGCGCTATCGTCTTTCCGCCTCGCGCTACGAGCAACCGCAGGAACAGTACGCCAGCGTAGCCATTCCGCTGCCGGCCTCCCGCGATCTCGACCAACAGGTCCCGTATATCTGGAATCTCTCGGCCCTCAATCTCGTCCCCGAGGATGTCGTCAGTTACTATGTCGAAGTGTACGACAACGACGCGGTGCGCGGACCCAAGGTCGGACGCAGCCAGGTCTATACCGTCCGCCTCCCCTCACTCGACGAAGTGTTCGCGCGCGCGGATAAGACGCAGGATCAGGCCATCGAGGACTTGCAGGAAACGATGAAGGCGGCCGAGGAAGTGCAGCGGGAGATGGAAAAACTCCAGCAGGAACTCAAGCAGCAGAATGCCGAGAAACTGAGCTGGCAACAGCAGAAGAAGATGGAGGAGTTGACGAAGCGCCAGCAGGACATGATGAAGGAAGTGCAGCGCGTCAACGAGGAACTCACCGACCTGAAACAGGATCTGCAAAAGCAGAACGTCATCTCCGAAGAGACGGTGAAAAAGTACGAGGAGCTGCAAGAATTGATGCGCGAAGTGGACACTCCGGAACTCCGCGAGATGCAGCAGCGCATGAACGAGATGATGAAGCAGATGAGCCCCGAGCAAATGAAAGAGGCGCTCGAGAAATTCACCTTCAACGAGGAGCAGTTCCGCAAGAACATCGAGCGCACCATAGATTTGCTCAAGCGCATTCAAATCGAGCAGAAGGTGGATGAACTCACCAAACGCTCCGAGGAATTGGCTGCCAAACAAGAGGATCTCGCCAATCGCACCGAACAGGCGGATCCGAAGGATCAGCAACAGCTCGACCAGCTCGCCAAGGAACAGCGCGACTTGCAGCAGCAAACCGAGGCCATGCAACGCGAGATGGCGGATTTGCAGAAAAAAATGGAGGAATTCCCTCAGGAAATGCCGCTGGATGAAATGAACGAGGCGATGTCCGAAATGAACCTCTCGCAAATGCAGCAGGAAATGAACAATTCCGCCAGCATGTGCCAGGGTGGCAATTGCCAGGGCGCCTCGAAGCAGCAGAAAAAGAATGCCGAGCAACTGCGCAAGCTGCAGAAAAAGATGGAGCAGGTGAAAAAGAAAATGAGCAGCGATATGCAGAAAATGGTGCAGCGCGCCTTTCAGAAAGCGCTCAAGGAAACGCTCGACCTCTCCAAGCGGCAGGAGGATCTGAAAAATCGCGTGGACAAACTCCCGGAAAATTCACCGCAGTATCGCGAAGCCATGCGTGAGCAAGCCCGCCTCATGGAACAGCTGAGCCAGACCGGCAACGAATTGATGGAACTGGCCAAGAAAACCTTCGCCGTGAATCAGCAAATGGCGGAGCACCTCGGCAAAGCCATGAAGAAAATGCAGGAATCCCTGCAGAGCATGCAGAACCGCGACAAACGCTCCGGTGGCGATCAGCAGGGCGGCGCCATGGCCGAATTGAACGAAGCGGCCAAGCAGCTCTCGCAAGGCCTGCAACAATCATCGCAATCCGGCAGCTCGCAGGGCGGCTCCATGATGCAGCAATTGCGGCAAATGGCGCAGCAACAGGCCAGCATCAATCAGGGTATGCCCTCGCCGCAACAGGGCGGTATGTCGCAGCAGCAAGCGCAGCAGATGCAACGCATGATGGTGCAGCAACAGGCCATGCAGAAATCCCTGGAGGAATTGAACAAGGAAGCGAAAAAAAGCGAGGAAGGCCGGCGTCTGCTCGGCGATCTCGACCGCGTTGCACAGGATATGCAGGAAGTGGTGCGCGACATGCAGCAGAGCAACGTGAATCCCAACACCATTCAGAAGCAGGAACGCATTCTCTCGCGCCTGCTCGATGCGTCGCGCTCCATGCGCGAACGCGATTGGGAAAAGCAACGGCGCTCCCGCAGCGGCGAAGATATCACCCGCCGCAGCCCGGGCCGCCTCGATCCCTCGCTCATGGAAGCCAAACCAGGGCTGCAACGCGATCTCCAGCGCGCGGTGAACGAAGGCTACTCCCGCGACTACGAGCAACTCATCCGGAAGTATTTCGAAGCCATCGCTCCCGTGGTGGAAGGAAAGTAATCCCTCAGCAACAGCACGCGAACACCATGCACGTCATCGCCGATCTCACCATCGTCCCCATCGGAGTGGGACTGTCCGTTTCGAACTATATCGCCGCCTGTGAACGTATTCTCCGGGATGCGGGGCTCACGATACAACTCCACGCCTACGGCACCAACATCGAGGGCGAGTGGGACGAAGTGTTCGCCGCAATCAAGCGCTGCCAGGAAGTTGTGCACGAGATGGGCGCACCGCGCATCACCTGCGTACTGAAATACGGCACACGCACCGACCGCGCGCAGAGCATGGACGACAAGGTGCGTTCGGTGGAAGAAAAACTGCGCGCCGGATAGCGCCCCGAATTTCCGACGTATTGCTCCGCTATGTGCGCCTGAAACGCGGCGCTCCCCGCTTCCTTTGGCGTCGCGGCTGTGACGTGTGCTCGCCGCCTCAGAACACCTGCCCGAAGTTCAGATACACGCCCACGGCGTCGGGACTCCATCCCACATCGCCACGCACCACGAAGGTTTCGAAAGCCAGGCGCAAACCCGCCACGGGCGTGACATTCCATCGCGCCGCTGGCAGTCTGTCCGCGCTGCGCTCCACCGCGCCAGCATCCACACCGAGTATCGCGCCGAATTTCCACCACAGCGGCACGCGCCATTCCACATTCACCACAAGCGAAGATTGATCGAGGAAGCGGTTGTCGGGCAAGCCCCGCACCGTGCTGTTGCCACCGATGGACAGGAGCTGTTGCACGGGGATGTCCTCTCCCTCCATGTGCTGCAGTATCGCACGCCCGGCCAGCACGGTGGATGCCAGCATGGTGTAATACTGCGCCAATGCGCCCACGCGCGTCCATTCACCTGCATGCGCACCCACGTCCAGCGCCTGCTCCAGTTCCATCTGAATCACCATGCCTCGCGATGTGTGCAGCACGCTGTTGCGCGTGTCGTAGCGCCATTGCGCCATCAGCGAAAATTGATCCGAGGTGCTGGCGTTGCGCGCGGCGTCGCGCAAACGGCTGTCGCCGGCAAAGCCGTAGGACCAGATCCGCTCGAACTTCGCCTGCACTGTGCCCACCATTTCGGCGGTGAAGCCCCGGCTCAGTCCCGCACGCAGCAGTATCGGTTCGGAGGTGTACACCTCGCGATCCTCGAAACGCGCGCCGGGTCCGACGCCATAATAGGTGGTGTGAATCATTTTGTCGTAATCGAAGAGCAGATCGAGCGCGATATCATACGTGCTGCCCTGGCGCAATTCCGCATCGGGCCAGGAAATGCCGAGGCGCACGAGGCGCTCGCCTTTGGAGCTTGCGAAGAGCAACAGATCGAAGGACTCGCGCAAGCCCAGGCCGTGGCGCAGCACAGTCTTGACGCCCGCGCCCACTCCCACATCAGTGTCGTACATGGCGAAGGGAAAGTACTCGAAGGTCAGGCTGTCTTCCTGCTGTTGCTGCGCGGTCGCGCTGATGGACAGCATCGAAAGCAATGCAAGGAGAATGAGGAGGCGAAGTCCGGGCATGTCTACTCCGCGTGGTGAGGGTGGATGCAATATACGACAGCAAGGTGGGAGATGCGCCCACACGCCGCGGACGCGCTTTCGGACACGCACACCTTGGATTTGCCTCCCTGCCTTGGTAGTTTGCAGAAAGTGCCGCATCAATTCGATGGACGCATATGAAACTGCTCGTCACCATACCAGTCTACAACGAGGAAAAAGCCCTGCCGGTCAGCATTCCGGTGCTTCACGCCTTTCTCTCCGAGCGCCTGCCGGAGTATGATTGGATGATCGAGATTGCGGACAACGCCTCCATCGATCGCACACCCGAGGTATCCCGCACGCTCACCGAGCAGTACGAGCGCGTTCGCTACCTGCGCCTCGAGCAAAAAGGCCGCGGCCGGGCACTCAAGAAATCCTGGACCAGCTCCGACGCGGACATTGTGAGCTACATGGATGTCGACCTCTCCACCAATCTCGAATCCTTCCCTCCCATGGTGCATGCGCTGGCGCGGGAGGGCTACGACATCGGCACGGGCTCCCGCCTGATGAAGGGCGCAAACACCACGCGCAGTTTCAAGCGCGAGTTCATTTCGCGCAGCTACAACATCATGGTGAAGGCCATGTTCTTCACGCGCTTCTCCGACGCGCAATGCGGCTTCAAAGCTGTCACGCGCGAGGTGGTGAATATCCTGCTGCCGCAAATAGAGGACAATGTGTGGTTTTTCGATTCCGAATTGCTGATCATCGGTGAAAAATGCGGCTATCGCATTTTCGATGTTCCGGTGAAATGGATCGAGGATCTGGACACGCGTGTCAAGATCGTGAAAACCGCCATCGACGATATCAAGGGCTTGCTGCGCGTGCGCCGGAATTTCTGGGGCGGACGTTACGCCGCGCTCAAGCGGCGTCCCGGCGCGTAAACGCCGATCACAGTCGCCGCGGCGCGTCGCCATTCCCTCGCATGGGGGCATGATGCCGGCAGCGCTCCGCGCGCGTGTTCACCTCCACACTTTCACCCACATCCATTAACATGCACTGGTACATCACCTGGGTCACGGAACAGCCGATGTTGTCGGCGGCGATTCAATTCGGCATTTTCGGCACGTTGGGCGAGGTCATCTCGCACACATTGCGCACAAAAAAGCTCGGTCTGCCGAATTCCGCACTCGAAATGCTCGGGAAAATGCTGGCCTGGGCACTGCTCGGCATCATCATCAAATACGGCTTCACCATGATGAAGGGCGGCGTGCTCAACCTGCTCGAACATGGATTGCTGCCCGCGTTCTGCGCCGAGGGCTTCGGTTGGGCGTTCAGCGTGTCCGTGGTCACCAATGTGTTTTTCGGGCCGCAGATGATGTACTTCCATCGCGTGGAGGACAATCTCATACTCCGTCGCTGGTCCTTCGCAGGCATTGAAAAGGCGCTGAAAACGCTCGTGTGGTTCTGGATACCCGCGCATACTGTCACCTTTCTCCTGCCCGCCGAATATCAGATCGGTTTGGCGGCCGCATGGAGCATCGCCCTCGGTATCATACTCGGACTCAGCGTGAAGCCCAACGCGTAAGCGCGCCGCCACAACGCCACTCCTTGTCCGCGCCCGACGCTTCGTTCCGCCGGGCGCTTCCTTTTTCCGCCCTTGTCTGTCCGATTTCCCTTGCCTTCGCGTCGTGAAATTCGCATCTTTGTAAAGATGCGTGAAAAACGCAATTCCGAATTGAAGGCAGAGAATGCGCGACGACAGCAGACATGGTACGGGGGAAATTGCAGCGATGCTTCGCCGTCTGCGAAAACCCTCGCACGGCTGCACCACGCGTTCGCGGAAAATCCTGCAATTCAAGCATTACTGCACCGACGCTCCCATTTGACGCCCCCCTCCGCCTCACCGTCCGGTGACCGCAGCTTTCATTCTTTGTTGTCCTTTCCTCATTTCACATAATTCGGGCACGTCGTGCCCTAAAGGAGTATCCCTGTGAGAGCGACCGATTTCCTGACCGTACGCGACATGAGCCAGGAAGAAATTCTGGCGACCTTCGATCTGGCTCTGGACATGAAAGCCGACCGTATGAAATACGCCGACGCCCTGAAGGGTCAGGCCCTCGCCATGATTTTTGAAAAACCCTCGCTTCGTACGCGCACGACCTTCGACATCGGCATTCAACAGCTCGGCGGCTTTTCCCTGTACCTTTCTCCCGCCGAAATCAATCTCGGAAAGCGTGAATCCGTCTACGATGTGGCGAAGAATCTCGAGCGCATGGTGCAGGGCATCATGATTCGCACCTTCGCGCATCAGATCGTGATCGATATGGCCAAGTTCGCCTCCATTCCCATCATCAACGGCCTCACCGACTATTCGCATCCCTGCCAGGCGATGGCCGATTACCTGACGGTCAAGGAAGTGAAAGGCGAGCTGAAAGGTCTGAAGCTCTGCTACGTGGGCGATGGCAACAACGTCGCGCACAGTCTCATGTTCGCCGGCGCCCGCCTCGGCGTGGACGTCACCGTGGCCTGCCCGGCCGGCTACGAGCCCAATCTCATCGCCTTCCAGCATGCCACCGAGGATGCCAAACTCACCGGCGCCACCATCTCGGTTGTGCACGATCCCGCCGAAGGTGTGAAGAATGCCGACGTGGTGTACACCGACGTGTGGGCCTCCATGGGTCAGGAAGCCGAAGCCGCCGAACGCCGCCGCATTTTCCTGCCCTTCCAGGTCAACGAGGATCTCATGGCCAAGGCGAAAAAGGATGCCATCTTCATGCACTGCCTCCCCGCGCATCGCGGCGATGAGGTGACGGACGGCGTGATCGACGCTCCGAACTCGGTGGTCTTCCAGGAGGCCGAAAACCGCCTCCACGCGCAGAAGGCCGTCATGTACCAGTTGATGAAGAAATAAGAGGTGCGCATGTCCCGTACAGCGCTCATCGCCATTGGCGGGAACTCCCTGATCCGCGCGGGTGAACGCGGCACGATCGAGGAACAGCTCGCGAACGCCCATGCCACGGCGCGCAGTCTGGCGCTCATGGTGCATCGCGGCTGGCGCATCGTTATCACGCATGGCAACGGCCCCCAGGTGGGGGCCGCCCTGCTGCGCTCCGAACGCGCCGGTGGCGAAGTGTACACCCATCCGCTCGATGTGTGCGTGGCCACCACGCAAAGCGAGATCGGCTACCTCCTGCAACGTGCCATGGAGTACGAACTGCGCCAGCTCGGTCTCACCACGCCGGTGCTCACCGTACTCACACAGGTGCGCGTGGATGCGGACGATCCCGCATTCACCAATCCGACCAAACCCATCGGTCCCTTCTACTCGAAAAAAGAGGCCGAAGCCAAACAGCGCGCTCTGGGCTGGGATATCGTCGAGGACTCCTCCCGCGGGTATCGCCGCGTAGTCCCTTCGCCCGAACCCCGCGAAGTGTTCGAGCAGCACATCATCAAAACCCTGCTCGACCAGGGCATGATCGTCATCGCCTGCGGCGGCGGCGGCATTCCCGTGATCGAGAAAGAGAATCACGAGGTCGTGGGCTCTGAAGCGGTAATCGACAAGGACCGCGCCTCGGCCTTGCTCGCAGCGGGTCTGGGTGTGGATCTCTTCATTATCAGCACCGACGCGCGGCAGGTGTATGTGGATTTCAAAAAGCCCACACAGCGCGGCCTCGACACGGTTACAGCCGACGAGTTGCAGAAACTCTACGACGAAGGACAGTTCCCGCCGGGAAGCATGGGTCCGAAAGTGGAGTCGGCTCTCCGCTTCATTCGCGGCGGTGGCGACAAGGTCATCATCACCTCGTACGAACATCTCGCCGCGGCGCTCGATGGCAACGACGGCACGCATATCGTGCATTAGTATTCACGACGACAGAAAGGAATGAATATGAAACTCCGCCATCTCGTCGAATCACAGCAATTCACTGTGCCGTTGCTGATGGATCTCTTCGAACGCACCCGCCAGATGGAGCGCGTCCTGGCACGTGGCGGCACGCGCGATTACGAGCGCTTCATCATGGGCACGCTGTTCTACAAGCCCTCCACGCGTACGCGCTTCTCTTTCGAATCAGCCATGTACCGCCTCGGCGGTCGCGTGCTGTCGACCGAGCATGCGCAGGAATTTTCTTCGGAAATCGAAGGCGAAAAAATCGAGGATACCATCCGCATCATCGGCAATTACTGCGATGTGATTGTGCTCCGCCACCACGAGGAAGGCGGCGCGTGGCGCGCGGCGTCGGTATCGGACGTACCGGTGATCAACGCGGGCGACGGCACCGGTGGACAGCATCCCACGCAGGCGCTGCTCGATCTCTACACGATTTACGACGAGTGCAAAACGCTCGACGGCCTCTCCGTGGCGCTTATCGGCGCCTTGGACCACGGACGCACCGCGCGCTCGCTCGCCTATCTGCTGGGAAAATTCGAACGCATCAAGCTGTATTTCATCGCACCCGATGAAATGCAAATCGGACGCGATATTCTCGATTATCTCGACAAGCACGAAGTGTCGTACGAGCTCACCTCCAACTCCGCCGGCATTTTGCCGCATGTGGATGTGGTGTATCAGACGCGCATCGACCGCGCGCGCCTGCAGAAGCGGGACATCGACCTCTCGCCCTACAATATCGACAGCTCGGTGCTGCGCAGCATGAAGTCCAACGCCATCATCATGCACCCGTTGCCACGCTCGGTGGAAATTGATCACGCGGTGGACGACGATCCCCGCGCGGCGTATTTCCGGCAGACGCGCAACGGACTCACCGTGCGCATGGCTTTGCTCACCATGCTTCTCGACAACGAGTGAGCGCCGCGGCGCCTCACCGCTTTCGCAAAGACATTTTTCTCAAATGAAACGGAATAGAACATGAACACTCAGGAATTCATCGCAATCGAGGAACAATACGGCGCGCACAACTACCATCCGCTGGATGTGGTGGTGGCGGATGCGAAAGGCGCCTGGGTCACGGACGTCGAAGGCAAGCGCTTTCTCGACTGTCTCGCGGCCTACTCCGCCGTGAACCAGGGTCACTGCCATCCCCGCATCATGGAGGCCTTTGTCGAGCAGGCCAAGCGCGTAACGCTCACCAGCCGCGCCTTCCGCAACGACAAGCTGCCGCTGCTGTACAAGAAGCTGCACGACATGACCGGCTATGAAATGTCGCTGCCCATGAACTCCGGCGCCGAAGCGGTGGAAACCGCCATCAAAACCGCGCGCCGCTGGGCCTACGACGTGAAAGGCCTCCCCGAGAACAGCGCCGAAATCATCGTGGCCTCGGGCAATTTCCACGGACGCACCACCACCATCGTGGGCTTCTCCGACGATCCCTCGTCGTTCAAGGGCTTCGGTCCGTACTGCACGCAGGCCTTCCCCATGCACGAATACGGCAATCTCGAGGATTTGAAGTCGAAGATCACGCCGAACACGGCCGCCATCATGGTCGAGCCCATTCAGGGCGAAGGCGGCATCGTCATCCCGCCCGATGGTTACCTGAAAGGCATCGAGCAGCTCTGCCGCGAACACAACATCCTCTTCATCTGCGATGAAATTCAGGCGGGTCTCGGACGCAGCGGAAAGTTGTTCGCGCATTACTACGAAGGCGTCCGCCCCGACATCGTCATCATCGGCAAGGCGCTGTCCGGTGGCTTCTATCCCGTCTCGGCCATTCTGGCCGACAAGGCCGTGCTGGGCGTGATCAAGCCCGGCGAGCACGGCTCCACCTTCGGCGGCAACCCCCTCGCCGCCGCTGTCGCCGTGCGCGCTCTCGAAGTCATCGAAGAGGAAAAGCTCATCGAACGCTCGGCCGAACTCGGCGCCTATTTCGCCGACCGCCTGCGCGCCATCGACTCGCCGCATATCGTCAAGGTGCGCGCCCGCGGTCTCTGGATCGGACTCGTGCTCGACGTCAAGGCGCGTCCGTATTGCGAAGCGCTGATGCGCGAAGGTATTCTCTGCAAGGAAACGCATGTGAATATCATTCGCTTCGCCCCGCCGCTCGTCATCACCAAGGACGAAATCGACTGGGCCATCGAGCGCATTGAAAACGTGTTAAAAACTGTGTAATACATCGACCTCAATTTCCACGATCTATTGGAGAATTGCATGGCAGCCAGCAACACTCGCATCAACACAATCATCGTCGGCGCGGCCGGTCGTGATTTCCACAATTTCAACATGGTGTACCGCGACAACGAACTGTACAATGTCGTGGCCTTCACCGCCGCACAAATTCCGGATATCGCAGGACGTAAATACCCGGCCTCGCTGGCGGGCAAGCTGTATCCCAAAGGCATTCCCATTCACGCCGAGAGCGATCTCGAAGCGATGATCAAGAAGCACAACGTGCAGGAAGTCGTGTTCGCCTACAGCGATGTGACCTACGAACATGTGATGAGCATCGGTTCGCGCGTCACCGCCGCCGGTGCGCATTTCAAAATCCTGAGCGCCAAGGACACGATGATCAGCAGCTCCAAGCCGGTGATCTCGATCTGCGCCGTGCGCACGGGCAGTGGCAAGAGCCAGACCACGCGCAAAGTGGCCAACATCCTGCAGGCCATGGGCCTCAAGGTTGCTGCCATCCGCCACCCGATGCCTTATGGCGATCTCGCCAAGCAGAAAGTTCAGCGCTTCGGTTCCATCGCCGACCTGAAAAAGCACAACTGCACCATCGAGGAAATGGAAGAGTACGAACCGCATATCGTGAACGGCACGATTATCTATGCGGGCGTGGACTACGCCGCCATTCTCGAGCAGGCCGAGAAGGAAGCCGATGTGATTCTGTGGGACGGTGGCAACAATGACATGCCGTTCTACAAACCCGATCTCAACATCGTCGTGGCCGATCCGCTGCGCGTGGGCAACGAACTCAGCTACTATCCCTCCGAGGCCAACCTGCGCATGGCCGACGTGGTGATCATCAACAAAATCGACAGTGCCGACCCGGGTGAAGTGCAGGAACTGCGCCAGAACATCCGCAGCGTCAATCCGAAAGCGCGCATCGTGGAAGCGGCCTCTCCGCTCATCGTCGAGCGCGGCGAGCAAATCATGGGCAAGCGCGTGTTGGTCGTGGAAGACGGCCCGACGCTCACCCACGGCGAGATGGATTTCGGCGCCGGCACTGTGGCCGCGTTGAAATACGGCGCCGCCGAACTCATCGATCCGCGCCAGTGGGCCGTCGGAAAGATCAAGGAAACCTTCGAGATCTATCCCGAAATCGGCACGCTGCTGCCGGCCATGGGCTATGGCGAAAAGCAGATCAAGGATCTCACCACCACCATCGACAAGGTTCCTTGCGACCTCGTTATCGTCGGTACTCCCATCGATCTCAAACGCGTGGCCAAGTTCAAGAAGCCGGCTGTCCGCGTGCAGTACGAATTGCAGGAAATCGGCGAGCCCAGTCTCACCACCATTCTCGCGGAATTCTCGCAGAAACTCTGATCGATCCTCGTGTGAAAAAGGCCACTCCCCTCGGGAAGTGGCCTTTTTTTTGCGAAAAAACTATCGCCACATCAAGCGTCGACGCGGGCACGCAACCACGCGTACCACTGCTCCATTCCTTCACCCGAGCGCACCGACAACTCGATGAATTCGAGATGGTGGTTCACCTGCATGGCGTAATCGCGCGCCTTCGCCACATCGAAATCGAGGTAGGGCAGCAAATCGATCTTGTTGATGATGCACAACTGTGACGAACGAAACATGTTCGGGTATTTCAGCGGTTTGTCCTCGCCTTCCGTCACGCTCATCACCACCACGCGATGCTGCTCGCCGAGGTCGAACAGCGAAGGACAGACCAGGTTGCCCACGTTCTCGATCATGAGCAAGGATCGCTCAACCGGATTCAAGGCATGCAACGCGCGATGCACCATGTCGGCGTCGAGATGGCAGCCGTTGCCGGTGTTCACCTGCACCACAGGCGCGCCCGCCTGCTGTATGCGGTTGGCGTCGTTCATGGTCTGTTGATCGCCTTCGATCACGGCGATGGGAACACTGTCCTTCATCTCACGAATGCTGCGTTCGAGCAGGCTGGTTTTTCCCGAACCGGGCGAGGACACGAGATTCAACGCAACAATACGCTTTGCTTCGAAGTAGCCACGGTTGCGTTCGGCACGGAGGTTGTTCTTCTGAAGAATGTCGGTCTCCACCGCTATCGTGCGTGACGAGCCGTGTGTATGTTCGTGCGCGTCGCCATGCGCGTGACTGTGTGCATGCCCGGTTTCGTGATCGTGCGCATGGTCGTCGCCATGCGCGTGCGAATGCGGATGCGCGTGATCGTGCACGTGGCTGTGTTCGTGGGCAACCCCATCGGCATGCGTGTGCGCATGATCGTGGGTATGTTCGTGGGAGTGGGCGTGGGAACCGTCGGCCAGACGGATGGTCACCGCATCATCGGGCTGTGTGCATCCACAGGTATCGCACATGATTTCGCTCCTTCAAATCATTCTTCGACGAGTAGGGAAAGCACGCGGAGTTCCTCTCCACGCAGAATATCGGCGCGCGCGCCGTTGCATCGGGGGCAGGGGGTGAACACGTCCTCCACACTAAAGCTGTGCCCGCAGTCCGTGCAGCGCGCTTCTCCGGGGATGTGGGTGATGCGTACTTCCGCACCATCGAGCACGGAGTTGCGAAACACCACCTCCATCGCAAAGGTCAATGCATCCACCTCTATGCCCGACAGCGCTCCGATTTCGAGATCAATAGCACGGAACGACCGCAGCTGCTCGCGCGAGGCGTAGTCCTCCGCGATGTCCCGTATACTCTCCGCTATGGAAACTTCGTGCATCCTGCCACCGTGTGTGATTGTTTCCGAAGCACCGGCGCGCTTCGACTGTCATCAATGTAGGCAAAGAGCCGGAAAAAGCGAACCCGCTTCCCGACGCTGCGGTCGACAGACGGCGCCCCTGCGCAAAGCGAGCTTCCAGCATCCGAATTCCGCGCCGACGGGCAACACGCATGCTGTCTGAAGCAGCAATCTCCGTACATTTGTTCATGGACGGGAAGCACATCAGCAGCACACGTAATGTTCACCTCGCCCTGCTCTTTGTGCAGGTGACCTTCGGCGGATTCAACGTCGTTGGGAAAATCGCGCTTGCGGCCATGCCGCCGCTGGCAGTCGCTTCTCTGCGCGTACTGTTTGCCGGGCCGTTGCTGCTGGGACTTTCCCTGCTGCGCCATCGCGCCATGCCGCCGCTCAGGGAAATGCCTCGTCTGGCACTGCTGGGATTTTTCGGTGTGTTCATCAATCAGGTATTGTTCATCATCGGCTTGAGTTACACCACGGCCATCAATTCGGCCATTCTCATGCCATCGATACCGGTATTCACCGCGGCGGTGGCCATTGCCCTGCGCGTGGAACGTCCCACCTGGGCGAAGTCTCTGGGAATCGCACTCGCCGTACTCGGTGCGCTGGTGCTGCTGGATATCACCAACTTCTCCTTCTCCGGCGATGTGGCTCTGGGCAATGTGCTGATACTGGTTAATTGCCTGAGCTATTCGCTTTTCCTCGTGCTCGCGCGACCGGTACTGCTGCGCCTGCCTCCGCTCACGGTTACCGCCTGGACCTTTCTCTTCGGCGGTGTGGGTGTGCTGTTTTTCTCCATACCCGATCTGCTGCGCACACCCTTTGCTACGCTCGACACCTCGGTATGGCTTGCCTTGGGCTACATACTGCTGCTTCCCACGCTGGTCAATTACCTGCTCAACATCTGGGCCATCCGTCACTCGTCTCCCACCACGGTAGCCACGTACACCACGTTGCAACCCGTCATCGCCACCATTCTCGCCATTCTCATTCTCGATGAAATGTTCGGCATGCGCGAACTGCTGGGGTTCGTGTTGATTATCGCCGGATTGCTCTGGACGGTGAGGCGCGGCAACGCTGCCCGGCCTTGAAACGGCCCTTACGAAACTCACGACACAGTGGTCCGTAAATCACAATCTTGTCCTCCCGGGCATTTGCGCTATATTGTTGGATAGGACTTTTCCGCAGGAGAACTATGCGAACGATCGACATCAGGGAAAGCGTGGGCATGGCGCTGGGCGCTCTCAAAGCGAACAAACTCCGCGCCGCACTGACACTGCTCGGGGTCGTCATCGGAGTGTTTTCGTTTATCGGTGTGATGACCGGAATCAGTGTGCTGCAGGATTCCATCGAGTCCAGTTTCAATATTCTCGGTTCCAACACCTTGCTCGTGCAGAAGTATCCGCCCATACACACGGGACCGGATTCACGCATGAAGTATCGGAATCGCAAGGACATCACCATAGAGCACGGCATGTACATCCGGCGCAACAGCCGACTCGCGGAGCATGTCAATATTCAGGCCGCGACCATGGGCGGGCTCATTTCCTACGGCAACAAAAAGACCAATCCCAATGTGCAGATCATCGGCGCAACGCCGGAGATGGTGTACACAAACGCACGCGAAATCGAATCGGGCCGAATGATCAGCGAGCAAGAACTCGAATTCGGCAAACCGGTGGTGGTGATTGGCAAGGAAGTCGTGCGTTTTCTCTTCCCCAACGAGGATCCGCTGGACAAGCGCATCCGCATCGACGGCACGCCCATGCGCGTGACCGGCGTGGTTGCCGCCAAGGGCGGACTGTTCGGCAGCGGCGCGGACAATTTCATCGTCTTGCCGCTGAGCACATTTTCCAACAAATACGGCACCGCGCGCTGGGTCAACATACAGGCGCGATCGGCGGATCAGGAATCCTACGAAGCGATGACGGATGAGATTATCGGCCTGATGCGCACCGTGCGACGCGTGCCCCCGGGCGAGGAAAACGACTTCGAAATCATGTCGAATGAATCGCTCATCGGTGAAGTGAACAACCTCACCTTCCTCATCCGCGTCGGCACCGCGGCCGTCTCCGCCATCGCCTTGCTGGCCGCCGGCATCGGCATCATGAACATCATGCTGGTATCGGTGTCAGAACGTACGCGCGAGATCGGCGTGCGCAAGGCCATAGGTGCCACGAGACGTACCATTCTCACGCAATTCCTTATCGAAGCCGTCGTCATTTGCCAACTCGGCGGAGCCATCGGCATCCTTCTCGGCTTGGGTGGCGGAAACATCCTTGCGATCATGCTTGGCATTCCGCCGGTGTTTCCCATCGGCTGGGCTATCGTGGGTCTGGTGGTCACCACCGCCATCGGTGTGCTGTTCGGCGTGTATCCCGCATGGAAGGCCTCCAACCTCGATCCCATCGAGGCGCTCCGCTATGAATAATCATCTCATCAACCGACCGCAACACGGAGATAGACCATGATTCCTGAGGACTACGCATACTCCTGCGTTGATCGCTTTCTGAAATACGTCACCTACGACACGCAATCCGACGACAGTTCCACCAGCTTTCCGAGCACGGACAAGCAGAAAATCCTCGGTGCCGAACTGGTCAACGAGCTTCACGCCATGGGTTTGAGCGATGCCATGATGGATCTGTATGGCTACGTGACTGCCACAATTCCGGCGAACACGGACAAAGCCAACGTGCCGGTCATCGGCTTCATCGCGCATATGGACACCTCGCCCGATGTCAGCGGCGCGGGTGTGATACCGGTATTGCACGAAAACTACAACGGACGCGACATCGTGTTGCCCGGTGACAACTCCATTGTCATCACAGTAGAAGACAATCCCCATCTCCGCGATAAAGTGGGAGAAACCATCATCACCTCCGATGGCCGCACCTTGCTGGGCGCGGACAACAAGGCGGGCATTGCCGAAATCTTCGACGCGGCCCGGTTTCTGCTCCTGCATCCCGAAGTGAAGCACGGCACAGTCCGTATTTGCATCACACCGGACGAGGAGATTGGTCAGGGCACCAAGTATTTCGATGTCAAGCAATTCGGTGCGCAATACGCCTACACCGTGGACGGCGAGCAGCGAGGTTCCATCGAAAACGAAACCTTCTGCGCGGACAGCATGACAGTCACCTTTCACGGCATCAGCATTCACCCGGGCTTTGCCAAGAACAAGCTGCTGAACGCGGTGAAAATGGCCACTCGCTTCGTGGAAAAGCTGCCCAAGGATGCGCTCTCGCCCGAGACCACCGACGGCAAGCAGGGGTACGTGCATCCGCACGGCCTTACCGGCGACGTGGAGAACGCGCAGGTGAAATTCCTGCTCCGTGCCTTCACCACAGAGGAATTGCGCGAGCAGGAGGCCTTCATCCGTCGCCTCGTGGATGAAACCTTGGCTGAATTCCCCAAAGGAACGGCGACGGTGAACGTGGATGAGTCCTACCGCAACATGCGCTATGTACTCGACGAACATCCGCATGTACTTTCTGTCGCCGAAGAAGCAATGCGCCGCATTGGGCTTACGCCGGAGATCGGCAGTATTCGCGGTGGCACCGATGGCGCCCGGCTTTCCTATATGGGACTGCCTTGCCCGAATATTTTTGCCGGCGAGCACAGTTTCCACAGCAAACGCGAATGGATCAGCGTGCAGGACATGCATCTCGCAGTAAAAACCATCGTGGCCATTTCCGCGCTGTACGAAGAGAAGGCCTGACCCGCCATGGCGAAATCCGTGCAGGAAACGCGTCTCTATCGAAAGGAGATGAACGAGCGCATACTCTCGTCCGGCATGAAAGAGTTCTCCCGCTTCTTCGCCATCGATACCGCTGCGTATCGCGAAGGCGCCATTCCGGTGAAGATGAAGGAGCTGATGGGGCTCGTGGGTTCCATGGTGCTGCGCTGTAACGATTGCATTTTCTACCATCTCGACCGCTGCGTCACTGAGGGGGCGAGCAAGGAGGAGATCATGGAAGCCATGAATATCGCCTTGGTCATAGGCGGCAGCATCGTCATCCCGCATCTTCGTTATGCCTTCGAGGTGTTGGACCAGTTGCTGGACGTGGAGAGCGTGCCGAATGAATAGCCGGCGATGGGTGATGGAGACGCGTCAGCGGCTCTCCATCCCGCATTTTTCCCTTTGTTTTTTTCATGCGCCGTGTTACATTTGATGTGCCAATAGCTCTACTCCCGGCCCTCCCTACCGGGATTAGAAAAAACGCTTGGTAACCCTCCCGTTCCCCGCGGGAGGGTTTTTTTATGAACCCTCCGCCCGACTTTCCTGTTGTGCTGCTATCCCCGGAAACAACGCAAGGATACCAGCAATGCGCATTGCCATAGCCCTTCTCTTCGCACTGATTTCTCCTGCCCTCCTGCGCGCTCAGGTTGTGTTGGAAAACGCCTTTCCCGCCCTTTCCTTCAATCGCCCCGTCGACCTGCAGCACGCGGGCGATGGGAGCAACCGTCTGTATGTGGTGGAGCAGTCGGGTAGAATTCTCACTTTCGAAAACAGCAGCTCGGCGACAGCGAGCACAGTGTTTCTCGATATTCGAAGCCGCGTGAATTCATCCGGTAACGAAGAAGGGCTCCTCGGCCTGGCCTTCGATCCGGCGTTCACACAGAACGGCTATTTTTACGTGAATTACACCGCCAGCAACCCGCGCCGCACCGTCATTTCCCGCTTCTCCATCGCCGCTGGTGCAGTTCATGCGGCGGATCCACTCAGCGAACGTGTGCTTCTGGAATTTGCGCAGCCGTACAGCAATCACAACGGCGGACAAATCGCGTTCGGCCCCGACGGTTTTCTCTACATTGCCACGGGCGATGGCGGATCAGGCGGCGATCCGCAGAACAATGCGCAGAACCTCGGCAATCTCCTCGGCAAAATCCTCCGTATCGATGTATCGCGGGAGACCGCCGACAAGCGCTACGCGATTCCTGCCGACAATCCGTTCGCGGGCAATACCGCCGGTCAGCGCGAGGAGATCTGGGCCTATGGGCTGCGCAACCCCTGGCGCTTTAGCTTCGACAGGGCAAGTGGACGGCTGTGGACCGGTGACGTCGGCCAGAATCGTTTTGAGGAGGTGGATATTATCGAACGAGGCAAGAATTACGGTTGGCGAGTCATGGAAGGGTTTGTCTGCTACAGTCCCAATAGCGGCTGTGACGAAAGCGGTCTGGAAAAACCGGTGGTGACCTACGGGCGTTCTGATGGCGCTTCCATTACTGGCGGCTATGTGTACCGCGGATCGCGCGTCCCAGCACTCCAGAGCAAGTACATCTACGCCGATTTTGTTTCGGGTAATATCTGGGCTCTGGATTACGCCGGCCCCGGCAATGCGGAGAACACCCTGTTGCTGCGCTCCAATCAGAACATCGCCTCCTTCGGCGTCGATGCTGCCAACGAGCTTTATGCATGCAGTTTCAGTGGGGAGATTCTTCGCTTCACCTCCACCGTAAGCAGCATCCCGGCATCACCACAACGAGGCGGGCTCTCCATCGACAGCTTTCATCCGCATCCAGTGACTGCCGACGATGCGGCGCTGCATGTACGCGTCAGCGTTCCCGAATCAGGTCACGCGCGGTTACGCATAGTTGACATGCTCGGTCGTGAGCGCAAGGTGGTCGAGCAGCTCGGTCCCGGCGGACTGCAATCCCGTGCCATTGACGTTTCAACGTTGCCGCAGGGGAGCTACATCCTCACGTTGGAGAGTGGCGGACAGCGCATTGCACGGACCTTCCTCGTCACGCGATAAGCGGACCGTGGGCTCAGTGCTTCGTCGTGGGCTTACTGCGCTTTGCTCTCATTCTTCGCAATGTACACGTCGAGCGCGCGAATGACGCGGCTACCCACGCGGACAAGAAGGATGAAGCCGTAGAGGGCGAAAAGAAGAGTGACGACACTGAATACGAGGGTGGTGATTTCGTTGATGCTCATGGTTGCGATGAAATGAGTTCAGGTTCCGATCTGCGATATTACGCCTCTTCGGCTCCGGGATCAAGTGCGGAACGGCTTTTTTGTTGAAAACGCTCGTCGGGTTCGATGAACGACGCGATCCACGCCTGGGCGGCACGTATTCCATCCACCGCGGCCGAAGTGATACCCCCGGCATAGCCTGCACCTTCGCCTACAGGATACAGGCCTTCGAGCGACGGTGAGCGGAGAGTCACTCCGTCCCGCGATATGCGATACGGCGAGGAGGTTCGGCTTTCCACTCCGAAGATCTGCGCCTCAGCATGTCTGGCGAAACCCGTCATCTTGCGGTCGAAGGCCTCGAAGCCACGTACGAGACTCGCGCGAATGTACTCCGGCAACAAGCGGTGTATAGCCGCGGGTGCCACAGGGTTGACGCAGGAACTCGGCGACAGCGTGCCGCTCTCCCGTCCTTCGAGAAAATCCTTCAGGCGCTGTCCGGGGATGGTTGCGCATGAACCGGCCGGATTGACCGACGCCCTGAACGCGGATTCCAGATCCGCCTGGAAGCGCACGCCTCCATCGAGACCTCCATACCCTTCCCTTTCGAGATCCCGAGCAGAGACGTTCACCACAATGGCAGCATTGGAAAATCTTCCGCTCTTCAAATAATTGCTCATGCCGTTGGTTACGACCCCGTCCGTACTCGAACTCGCATTCAGCACGTAACCGCCGGGACACATGCAGAAGGAATACACCGCGCGGTCCTCGTCCTTCCATGTGCGTGCCAGCTTGTATTGTGCTGTTTCTATGCCGGGGTAGTGCTGCTTGTATGAAGCGCCGTATTGCATCGTGCAAATGCTGTCGGCTGGATGTTCGACGCGCACCCCGATGGCGAAGTCCTTGGCTTCCATGGTCACGTCTCCTTCACGAAGGAAGCGGTAGACGTCACGTGCGGAATGCCCTGTGGCCAGAAACACCGCATGGGCCTCGAGCGGGTCGGCATCCACATCCGTGCGCACGTCGATAGTCCCCGAACTCCCATGCAACGACAACCCGGTCACGCGGGTCTCGTAGCGAAGACTCACCCCACGTTGCGCGAGATCATCCAGCAGACGCGTGATACACTGCCGGATTTTATTCGAACCGAGGTGTGGATTGTACACGTAGCGGATATCTTCGGGAGCGCCAAATTCCACGAAGCGGCGCATGATGAAGGAAATGTACGGGGAACGGATACGCGTGATCAGCTTGCCATCGCTATACGTTCCGGCGCCTCCGGCACCGAAGCAGATATTGGAGTACGGATGAAGCTCTCCGTGCTTCATGAAGTGCGCCATATCCCGTACGCGTCGGCGCATTTCCGGACCCTGTTCGAGCAGCATGGGCCGAAAACCGTGCAGCAACAACCAATCCGCGCAGAATATGCCTCCCGGTCCACTCCCCACCACTACCGGACGAAACCGTTGCGTTGCTCCTGTTGCGAGCAGACGAGCCGCCTGCCTCCGCACCGCCGCATGGATTTCCTCGGCGGGGTCGGAGCAATCCGTACTGATGGAGTATTGTACACGAATAGACCGATGCTGTCGTGCATCGATACTGCGTTTGAGAATGCGAAAAGGCACTGCATTGCCGCATCGCTGCGCCACGGCGGCAGCGACCTCGTCTGGTGTGTGCAGATAGGGAAAGGTGAGTTCGATATTCATAGTCTCGCTGCCGCATGACGCACTGTCCTTCGCCATGCGGCAGCGGGATATCTGTGCGTCAGAGTTTTACTTTGTACTTCTCGATCAACTTGTACAGTGTCGAACGACTGATTTCGAGCTGGCGAGCGGTTTGCGCGAGGTTGCCGCGCGTGATTTCCACCGCTCGGCGAATGGCCTGTTCCTTGATTTTGTCCAAAGGGACGATTTTGTTGTCGTGGAACAAGCGGCCTTCGACCTCGAGCTCCATACTCGAATCCTTGAACGGTTGAGCAACGACCGGAAGGTCCTGCGCCGTGATCAGTTCATCCTCGGCCAAAATCACCGCGCGTTTCACCGCGCTCTCCAATTCACGCACATTACCCGGCCACGGGTAGTGATACATGATTTCGATCGCTTCGCGTGTAAAGCCTTTGACACTGCGTGAAAACTCATCCGCGTACTTGCTGACGAAGGATTCCGCGAGGATGATAATATCCGGACCACGCTCGCGAAGGCTCGGCATGTGAATGGGGAAGCTGGCGAGGCGGTAGTACAGATCCTCGCGGAACAGTTTCTTCTTCACCGACTCCTTGAGATTGCGATTGGTGGCGGCAAGAATGCGCGCGTCGATCTTGATGGTGCGATCTCCGCCGACGCGTTCAATCTCCTTGTACTGCAGGACTCGGAGCAGTTTTGCCTGCAGTGCAAGATCGAGATCTCCGATTTCATCCAGGAAAATCGTTCCGCCGTCAGCTTGCTCGAATTTTCCCACCTTTCGCTGCGTCGCCCCTGTGAACGCTCCACGCTCATGACCGAAGAGTTCGCTCTCGAGCAGATCAGCGGGGATGGCCGCGCAATTCAGGACGACGAACGGCCCTCTCCTGCGCTTGCCGGTGAAATGAATCGCCCGGGCGACCATTTCTTTGCCGCTGCCGCTTTCTCCGGTGATCAATACGGTCATGTCGGTATCCTTGATCTTTCCGATCAAGCGCTCAACGAGCTGCATGGGCCGCGATTCCGCGATGAGCGAGCCACTGGATACCGTCTCTTCCATCGATTCGCTCATCCTCGCAAGTTCCTTGCTGATTCTGGAGAGCTTCGATGCGGTTTTCAGGGCCACTTCGAGTTGCGTGAAATCAATCGGTTTGCTCAGTATGCTCACCGCACCAAGTTTTATCGCCTCCGTCACGAGCTGCGGGCTTTCTGCCTCGGCGAGCATGATCACCGGGATGTCGGGGTTGCGTCTGCGCACTTCCTTGTAAAATTCGATTCCGCCAAGCTCGCCCAAGGATAGGTCGAGAAGAATCGCATCCGGGGCATCGTCGAGAGCGGCTAATGCCGTCTCCCCGTTGCCGAATGACCGCGCGCGGTATCCCCAACTCTTGGTAATTTTTTGGGAGACCATACGACGAAGCGGCTCCTCGTCGTCCACGATGAACACCAGTTTTTCTGCCATGGTACCGTCCGGTTTCCGTTCTTGAATCAGATTCGTTCTACAACCTCACATGGTCCTCGTTGATCCTTACGGAAGTCAGCGAGTGCAACTGCATTCAGGCGAATGCTGGAGGGCGCCGATACGGCGTGGCGTCACAGCAATAGGATTGTTTCGGCATGTCATCCGTGAGGGAACGGTACACATGCCGGACTAAGGACAGCGAGCTCCGGAAGTGAGGGTACGCGGCATGCACGATTGAGGGTGGATGTCGTGGATCGCCGCATCCGGGGCTCAGGGGAGTCTCTCGAGCTGGCGCTGCTGAGAGGGTGATATGGAAAAACACACCGGGACGGCGGCTGTAGCAACCAAAAAGCGGTGAATATCCGTTATTTGGGACAGACTGCTCGCAGTTTCCGTGCGCGATTCTCCTTATCGTTGTCGTGAGAGTGGAGACTGTCCGAACATCATGCTGTTGACATTCTGAAAGAGGCGCTGATCAGGAGCAGTGTCAACGCCGCCTTCTTCTGGGTCATTACAATGCTGTTCGGACAGTCTCCATGATTGATGTTTACTTGAGGACCTGGAACTGAATGCGTCGATTTTTCGAGCGATTCTCGTTCGTATCGTTGGGCACGAGCGGATCGGTCTCTCCGTAGCCCTTCGCGGTCATTCTGCCACCGTCGATTCCACGCTGAATCAAATAGTCGCGCACGGAATTCGCACGGGCGTCGCTGAGACGCAGGTTCGCGCGGTCGCTGCCGACGTCGTCGGTGTGGCCCTGAATCTCCACGCGGAGTTGCGGATTCGTACGCAACGTGTTCACCGCCTTGGTCAAAGTCTGCTCGGATTCCGGGCGAATCTGCGCGCTGTTGGTCTCAAACGTGATTCCTTCAAGGACGATCTCTCCGGATTCCTCGATCTTCAACACGTCGGCCACCAGCGGATCGGTGCCGTCACGCACTTCCTTGCCGTCATCTGCACCGTCGGTATCGGTGTCCTTCACGAGCGGGTTGGTGCGGTACACATTGCGCTCATCGCAATCGGTCAAACCGTCGCCATCGGTGTCTTTGTTCAGCGGATTCGTCTTCATGTCGAGCACTTCGTCGCCATCGCCGCAACCGTCACCATCGGTATCCTTCAACTTGGGATCGGTGCGATGCGTCAACACTTCTTCACCGTCGAGCAGGCGATCATAATCCGTGTCGCGCAGCGTGGGATCGGTTTTGTATGTATTGACTTCGTCGCCGTCGCTCAGACCATCACCGTCGGTGTCGCGGTTGTTCGGATCGGTGTTGTACACGCTGACCTCGTCGTCATCAAGCAAGCCGTCGCCGTCGGTATCCTTCGGCGCCTGCGGCAACGGAGCTTCCGGCTTCTGCGGTGCACGCTGCCTGTCGCCCAAATACAGGGTCAAGCCGAAGTTGATCGCATTGTAATTGTCGTTGTCCTCGGATACCCATTTATCCATGGCATCGGAGAACGTGAGGGTTTTCATGTACTCCGCAAAGAAATCAAAGCGCTCGGACAAGGTCCAAGACACACCGAGACCCATGGGCAAGGTCAGCGAGCTCGTGCCATCCTCCTTCAATCCCGCCAGCGCGGAGTTGAAACGGTCATTGCCGGTGATGGTGGGATCGAAAGTCAGGAAACCGAAGCCGGCGAAACCGTAGGGACGAAGGTCGTATTCAGGGAATAACTGCATCTGCAGCGCCCCGATAAAGTGCAGCAGGTTGTCCTCGTACTCGAAGGTCATTCCTGTCGAGCCGGTGCGTGTGGATGCCACTGGCGAATACGCGACGCGGCCGAGCAAGTGCAAGGTTGCGAAGTCACCGGCATCGGCGAAACGCCACAGCGCATGCGCATTCACACCGATCTTCCAATCCGTCGTGGCTCCAGGAAAATTGCTTCCATCCTGAAGATCACCCGCAAAACGGTTGAGCGAAATGGCGAGTCCAAATCCGAAGGTCTGGGGGCGGGCATAATCGGCATCGTGCGGCCGACGCTGCGTCTCGTTTGGCTGCGCTCCCTGCGCCAGCGCCAATGGGCCGGCGAGCAAGAAGAGACAGACCACGGTGACAACTTTCAACATTGCTGCTCCTGATGTATGATCCAAGAAACATTACTCCGAAATCAATAAAACCCGAAACATGAGGACAATTCACCCGGACCGCCGTCTTACGATCGTGCCGTGTATCCCATAAGAGTCTGACATGAGTCTACGGTTTCTACAAAAGAACAGCAGAATCCGGAAACATGCAAGCGAAAAGTAAAAAAGATAGGTGTGGCTGTAACTATCCTCACTGTCCATCCTTCGATGGGTCCGCATCGGGAGAAAGGAGATTGCGCAACTGCTCGCGAATATGCTGTGCCACCGAGCCGGGAATTCCGTCCTCTTCCGAACGGACGTCCAGCTTTCGCTGCTCGTATTCCTTACGCAAGCTCTGCATCTCATCGACAATCAATCGAAGTTCTCTCGTGACTACATCCTCCAGCATGGTCATCTCGACGAAGCGCCGCCGCAATTCCTCTTCGGTGTATTGCTCCATGAGTTTAGGGAGCGGGCGCTCGGCTTCGGCCACGACCGTGACAATCACCACTTCACTCGCATCGGAATGCAAGTCGAGATTGTTCACCGATAGCAGCCGCTCCTTCGGTTGCAGTATGCCTATGCTGCGGAGCAAGGTATGCAGCTCTTCTTTCTTGATGGCGTATCGTATGATGTTCATGTATTCCGTCTCCATTCCCGGTGAGGTTTCACGAGGAAAAGGTAACAAATTAATCCGATTAATCGACACACTCGATGGCGCTTCGCAGCCAATCCAATTACCACCAACGCGTGACCGCGTCCTGGTGAACGCGTTCGGCTCGCCCGCACATCGATAACATGCGCGTGCCCCGGAGTTCTTTCCAACCCCGGGGCACGTGCAAATCCGACTGCGTGCTTCGCAGCGTGTATCGTTCGCGATTACCGCTGCCGCTTCAAAAGCAGGACTTCCTTGGTGATCACCGACGCGGAGCCAAACACCCCCACACCGCCGCTGACATTGCTGTACTCCGGCCGATATTCCACCGATCGGCCACCCCACTGCGTGGCCTTGAACCAATCGTTCAGCGCCTTGTCTGCCGCCAGAATAGCAACCTCATTGCGTCCATACCAGCGAAACGCCGCCCACACCGTAGGGGCCTGATTACTCTGCACGAATCCCCAACGCACCGAAGTGTAGAATTGCGGATCGTCCGGATCCTCGAACGGGATATTATTCGTCCGCTCGTTGATTTCCTCGCTGGGTGGCTGGAGATACGAGCCGTAGCGCAATGTGTCGAGTACGCGGACGCGGACGAGATATTCGGGCGAGTTCCCCTTTGTCCAGGAAATGCGCAGCGAATCGGGACTGATCAACACGGTGGTGTCCTGGGGGTACTGCAACACGTCGCGAGGCGGAATCACCCAGGAAATGCGTTGCGGAGTGACGGTCTCGGCAGACATTGTCGCTCCATCGGGCATGCGTACACGTATGCTGTATTTCGTCTCGGGCTGTACCAACACTGTGGTGTCGGGGAAATAGTACGAACCGACATTGTCTATTTCGCGATACACCAGATCGTAGTCCCTGTCGGCGGTGGAGAGCACCACCTGGGCATCTTTCACCATCATCGAAGCATAGCTGAATGGCGCCGTGATCGGCTGAGACATGCCCACGATGATATTGCGAATGGGCTCTCCCACCTCGAGATATCCCTCCAAATAGGGCACCGGTATATAATCCGAAGGGGGTTCGTCCTCACATGCCGGGAGAATCAGTACCGCAAGTACCAGAGCAAGGTAGAGTGACGATGTTGCGAGTGCTTGTTTCATGATTCGGCTCATACTAGAAATTGATTTCGACAGCAACACTGGGGAGGATGGGCAGCAACGTCACGTCTTCGACCTTTGTCACGTCGCCCGTGGTGTCGTAATACCTGAACCAGATGTCCCGCCTGGAATACACATTGTAAATATCGATCAGCACCTTGGTGGGAAGCCCGAACAGCGTGGTGTGATACGTCGCGTTGAGATTCAACTGATGCGACATCGGCAGTCGTAGACCGAAGCGCTCGGCGGGAACGGTGATTCCCTTGCCGAAATCCGAACCCGGCAGTCGACTTTCGAGTCGCGACGTGCGGCCGGTGTACGATTGGCCGGACTGCAACGTAAACGTCGCACTGAAATCCCAGCGATCATTCAGACGATACTGTCCCACGATTTTGACATCATGGCGACGATCCCATTTCGGACGGAAGTATCGCCCGCCATTCAGTTCGTCAAAGCGCGTGTTGATCCATCCCAACGCGTAGCCGGCCCAACCGGTGAGTCGACCGGTTTTCTTTTGCAGGAAAAACTCCACCCCGAATGCTTCGCCTTCGCCATCGTAGAAGTAGTCCTGCACCGTTCGTCCGCGTGTCTGAAACTGATTCAACTCGCTGACGTGATACAGCTCCTTGTAGTAAGCGTCGATGTTGAAATCGATTCCATCGAAGGGCTGCGTCTCCACGCCCAGCACGTAATGGATTGCCATGCTCGGTTGCACCGTCGAATCCGTCGGCAACCATGTGTCGAAAAAGCTGAAATCCGGCAGCGAAGCCAGGCGGAAGTACTGATGGTAGATTCCCCAGGCGGCCTTCACGGCTATCGATTCATTCCACTGATACCGCAACGCGAGACGTGGGTCGAGCTTCACAATATTTCTCAGGTCGTAATAATTGACACGCAGACCGGATTGCAAGCTGAGAAGATTGGAAAACTGGTAGTTCGACTGTACAAACATCGATGCCGTGTGATCGGTCTCGTCAAGATTCACGATGCCGCCATCAGTAGAACCACTCGGCGCGGTCGAATCCGCATCGCCGGAGAAATTCTGCAGATACTGTAGTACGTACCGATTCACTTCGAAGCCGCCTTTCATTGTCCACTCGGGCGAGGTGAACCATTCGAGATTTCCTTTCAACGTGAAATCCTGAATCACATTCTCCACCATCGTCTCGAAACCGGCATTCTCCGTTTCGAAACTGTTGCGGTAACGACTCCAGCTGAAATTGAACACCGAGAACAGATTGTCACTGAACAAATGCGTCCAGCGTGTGGACACCGCACGATTGCTTATGCCGAGCAGTCCGTTGAATCCGGCGCGATTGTCGAATTCCATCCTGTCCTCGCTGGTGAATCCCGAGAGAAACACCTTGTCGGACAAACCGAAATCCTGCGAAACCTTGCCGTTCAAATCATAGAAGTAGTAGTTCGGCAGCGGGTCCTCATCGGTCTCGATCAGATTTGTGAGCAAATCGATGTAAGTGCGTCGACCCCCGAGAAACCACGAACCATTCCCGAGAGGACCTTCGCCGGACAGTCTCGTGGCGATCAAACCCAGCGAGGCGGTGCCGTGAAGTTCCTTGCGATTTCCATCTTTCTGCACGAGATCAAGCACGGCCGAAAGCCGGCCTCCGTACTCCGCCGGATATCCACCCTTGATCAAATCCACATCCTTGACCGCATCGGGATTGAACGTGGAGAAAAAGCCGAAGAGATGGGTGGGATTGTACACCGTCGAACCATCGATGAGCACGAGGGTTTGGTCGGGCGAACCGCCTCTGATGTACAATCCGCTCGAAATCTGTGAAGAAGCGAGCACACCGGGAAGAAATTGGATCGAGCGGAACACATCCGCTTCACCACCGATGCGCAGCTGGTTGATTTGACGGATGGGAATGTTCACACGGCTCACGGTGATCTGTCGCCGATCATCGAATCGTTCCCCTTCCACCACGACCTCTTCGAGTTTGAAGGCCTCGGATTTCAATTCCACATCAATGCGACGAGACTCGCGCTTCTTCAGTTCGATGCTCATTTCCAGCTTATCATAGCCGATGTAGCTGAATACCACGGTATACGTGCCGGGTTTGATATCGGAAAGCGAGTAAAATCCGCTTTTATTGGTGATTGTGCCCTGCCGCGTTTCCTTGAGTTGAATCGAGGCTCCGACAAGCGTTTCACCTGTTTCCTTATCGCGGATGTAGCCGTTGACTGTGGCGTTATCCGGAGCGGCGCCGCCCTCGGCAAATAATGATCCCGACTGCGCGATTATTGCGAAGAGAAAAATGATCGCCCGGATACTCTTCATGATGGTGTGTTTCCCAACCTGTGCTCGTGGTACTGATGCATTACTGTGAGTTGGAGTGACGATGAAAAAACGTCAAATTCTTCCCAATCGTTTCCCTTTACGGAATTGGGCAGGAAAAGTTGCCCTATGGTTCCCGCTTGCACTAGCCAAGCACGGCTTGCCGTCCCGAAGGAGCGCTTTGCGTTCCCAACCCTGACGTCCTCGATGAGTGTATCGCACCGTGGCGCGGTTGCGCCACGGTGCCGCGAATGTATCGATCGCTAGGAATGTCAGTCAGCGAGCTTCAGCTCGACAAGCTGCGATGCCACTCCTTCGAGTAATGCCACCTTCCGTGCCAGTTCCTCCATATCTTCACGCTTTCCGTGGAGCTCGAGCATCAGCAGGCCCTGATCGGAACAGTTCTCGAGCACTCCGTCGTGAATACCCAGACGCGTCTTGATGATGCAGCCCCAGGCTGTCAGGATTTTCTGAACATTCACCGCCGATTCGTTGCGCTTACCGATGAGAATGAGAAGTACGAACTTGGACATGATGGTTCTCCTTGGAAGTCGGTTCGGAAATTATTCGCTATATCCACTGCGAAGGCTCTCCCATGATGCTCGCCTCGCACCTGCGGATTACCGCACCGCGGCGGCAACCATGGTAAGTCGACAAGCGCCCGCATCGAGTGCCACCGGCGTACCTATGGGGAGAGTGATTTTATCCGGGATATGTCCGAAAGAAATGGAATGCATGACAGGCACCTGCAAGGGAAGCAGGTATTCTTCAATCACGTCGAGCAGCGGACGATCCTTGGAGGTATCCGGGATTCCTGTGAATCTCCCCAGCACCACACCGGAAATGCCGTCGAAAACACCCGCATACCGAAGTTGCAGCAACATGCGATCAATGCGGTACACTGGCTCTCCAACATCCTCCAGAAAGAGAATGGAATCTTTGAAGCTGGGAAGCCAGGGGCTACCGATGAGCGAAGTCAACACCGCGAGGTTTCCTCCAAGCAATGGACCGTCAGCTTTGCCGGCTCGCAGCGTCCTCGCGTCCGGTCCGACGGCGAGTTCGCGCTTGCTCACAGGGCGCATGAGCATATCCCACAGCGCATCGGCGGTTGCGGGAAGAATGCCGCTACCGAACTCCGCCGCAACCATTGGACCGGCAAACGTCCGCATCCCCGCTTTTGCGTAGGCCGCCAACGAAAGCGCGGTGATGTCACTGAACCCCAGCAGGATTTTTGCATTCTCCCGCAATGCATCCCACTTGAGGAGCGGTAACAGTCGCGCGGATCCATAGCCACCTCGCGTGCAGAATATCGCACGCACCGAGGGATCCATCAAGGCGTCGTTGATGTCCCTCGCGCGAAGCGCATCATCGCCAGCAAGATAGCCCTGCTCTAGTCCGACGCTGAGTCCGAGACGCACGCGGAAGCCCTGTTCCAGCAGAGCGTCAACCCCTCTCGCCAGGCGGGAGCTCTGTTGGGGAGGACTTGCCGGCGACACGACGGCGATCAAGTCTCCTTTGCGGAGGCGCTGTGGAACGACGGAGGACATTCTACAGCAATCCAGCCTCAGTGAGCACGTCCTGTAGCACCGCTCGATTCCGCTGCTCCATCGCGACAAGAGGCAGGCGGAATTGTTCCTTTAACAAGCCCATCATCGCCATCGCGGTTTTCACCGGAATGGGATTAGACTCGATGAAATTCGTTTCCATCAATTTCACATAGCGATAATGGATGCGACGCGCTTCATCGAAGCGACCCTCGAGCGCGTGCGTCACCATGGCAGCATATTCGGCGGGGATTTCGTTTGAAACGACGGAGATGACGCCATCCATGCCTATCGCGATCTGTGCGAGCGCGAGATTGTCGTCACCCGACAATACCGCAAAGCCCTCTGGTTTATGCGCCACGATGTCCATAATCTGCGAGAAGTTGGCACTTGCCTCCTTGGTCGCGATAATGTTGTCGATTTCCGCGAGGCGCAGCTGCGTGTCCGCGCTGATGTTCCCGCTGGTGCGCCCCGGAACATTGTACAGTACCACGCCAATGCGGACGGACTCGGCCACGGCCCGAAAATGTTGATAGTACCCTTCCTGCGTGGGCTTGTTATAATACGGCCCGACCACTAATACGGCATCAGCGCCACATTCCTGGGCAAGAGCTGCGGTACGGATGGTGCGATCGGTGGCATTCGACCCGGCGCCTGCGATGACCGGAACGCGACCGGCCGTCACACGAACCACGCGCTCGACAAGCTGCTGGTACTCGTCGTCGTGAATGGTGACGCCTTCGCCCGTCGTGCCACAGGGTATGAGCATGTGCACACCGCCACGGATTTGCCGCTCCACCAATTGCTCCATGCAGTGCAAATCGACACTTCCATCCTCGGCGAATGGAGTAACGAGTGCTGTACCGAGGCCGCTAAGCCGAAGTGATTTCATCAAACACCTCCTCGAAATAATGCAATCCTTTTCTGTGTCGAATCCACTGCGCCGCCATCAACGCGCCATCCGCGAATCCCTCGCGGCTTTTGGCCTGGTGTTCGATGCGCAGGGTCTCCGCGCTTGAATCAATACTCACCGTATGCTCTCCGAACACACTTCCCAAGCGCTGTGCGGTGACGCCGAGCTGCTCCGGACGAATTGGCTCCTGAGCTCCCTGTACGGCGATTTCGGTTTTCCTGTCCGAGCGCTGGAGCACGATCTCGGCCAATCGAAGTGCCGTTCCGCTCGGGGCATCGCGTTTTCCCGTGTGATGTACTTCATGTATGGCGATATCAAAATCCGTGAGCGTGTTGAGCATCGATGCCACCATCGCTGTCACTCGCTGTAGCACCTGTACGCCGATTGTGAAGTTGCTTCCGAGCACAATGCCAGCCTCGTGTCGTGTGGCTGCTTCACGCACACGATCCACATGCTGATGCCAACCCGTTGTCCCTGTAACGACTGCCTTACCGCATTCCAACAATGCGAGAACGTTGGTCAGTGCCGCGTCCGGCCGAGTGAACTCGATACAGACATCAATGTCGGAAAGAGCTTGCTCCGATATCGTTGGTGATTCAGAGAGACCGGGATCGATGATCAGGGGCTCGGGATAGCCACGCTCACGCATACGCGCGTGAATCTGCCTGCCCATGCGCCCATAACCGACCAATGCGATCTTCGGGAGATTATCCATCCTCATCTCTTCAGCAGTTCATCATACAGCTTTTTGTAAAGGAGGACGGCCTCCTCCATTTCCTCAACAGAAATGTACTCATCCGCCGTGTGTGCCTGATGAATGGAACCCGGACCCATGAGCAGACAGGGACCAATCGCCTTCAGGTATGGAACGTCGGTTCCGAAGCCGACGGTGACGAGCGGAAAACCGTCCACAGTCTCGAGTATCTGCGGTTGTGATACTGAGTGGAAATGCACCGCGGCACGCGTAGCGACAATTGACTCGATCTCGGCCTTTCTCCGCTCCGCATCGTCGACGATGCGATGCATCACTGTGGCACTCGCACTCGGTGCAAAAACGTTCAGAGCGACTCCACCGGTAATGAGACCGACATTGGTAGTTGCCTCTCCCAGAATCGGACTACTGCCCCAATCATGCCTGCGAATATCATCCAGAACATCTAGTAGAGTATGTACCGCCGACGATCCGAGTTCTGGGTACGCCGAATGAGCGGCGACGCCTTCCGTTTGAAGTGTGTAACTGAGAACGCCTTTGTGCCCCCGTGCGAGCAAATTCTCCGTGGGCTCACCGACGATGATGTACCGAGCCGTGCGTCCACTCATGGCTGCGGTCTTTGCGCCGATGCTGTCCGTTTCCTCACCAACGACGAAGAGGCACGATGGACGCTTTCCCTCCTGCATGAGCTGCTCCACGGCGATAAGCATAGCAGCGATAATGCCTTTTGTATCACATGCACCGCGCCCATACAATTTGCCCTCGCGAAGATCTGGAGGGAAATGGGGTGGAACGGTGTCGACGTGTGTTGAGAACACCACGTCTGTGTGGGATTCCCAGTTCACGAACAGATTCCACCGCTCATCGGACACGGTTTGACGCTCGCATGGGAGTCCAAGCTCCGAAAAGAAATCTTCAAGCGCCAGCAGCATTGCCGCCTCCTGTCCGGTTAGAGACGGAGTGTCGACGAGGCGATATGCGAGATCAGCGACCTTCATAGAAACGGAAATATAGAGAAAATCACCGGAATTTATGCTCTCGTGTTGTGAGGCCGCCATAAAAACAGCGCGTCCCGCCGTGAGGCGGGACGCGCTGAGATCGGGATGTTATCCGATTACTTCAGCAGGGTCATCTTGCGAGTCTGCGTGAAGTCACCAGCAACCATCTTCAGGATGTAGTTACCCGAGGGCACCTGCACGCCGAGATCGTTGGTGGCATTCCAGACAACTTCGTAGCTGCCAGCATCCTTCGTCTCGTTGACGAGAGTCTTCACAGCGTTACCAAGGAGGTCATAGACGACCATGGTGACCTGGGTCGACTTCGGCAGAGCGAAGTTGATGGTGGTCGACGGGTTGAACGGATTCGGATAGTTCTGGTTGAGGACGAACTCGGTCGGCTTGACATTGTCATTCGCGAGAATTCCATCCTTCTCCAGGGTCAGACGATAGCCAGGACGATTCTGCGGATCGTTGTTGGGCGGCGACGACATGGTAGTGTACAGCGGGCCAAGCATGAGGCCGAAGCTGTTGTCGTAGTCGCGGGCAGCAACGTACCACACAACCTTCTGAGTCTTCGTGGTCGGCAGACCAGAGATGGCGTCGATGATACCGGCGAGCTGTCCATGATTGCTCGTGAACTCTGCCTTCTCACCATTTGCATCGCTTTCGAAGGACACCGCGCGGGTGAGGCTGGCCTCATCAACGAAGGTGATTTCGTAGCGGACGACATCCGTGTAGATCGCCGGGTTGAAGCGGGAGACCTGGATATCGGTATACGGATCCTGCGGCTGGGCCTTCACCCACGTGAACGTCGTCACATCGGCCGACTTCTGCAGCTTCAGCACAGTGTTGTCCTGCGGGGTCTGAAGAGCAAAGGCATTCGGCGCATGGTCGAGCACTTCGTAGGGGTTGGTCTGGCCGTAGATGTTGGGATCGTTGGCGTCGTAGGCACGCACCCACTGACGCTCCTCACCCTTCGCGACTTCGCGACGGATACGGCTGGCCAAGAAGTAGTTGGTCAGGCCGTTGATGAACACGTTGCCGGAGAAGATGTTGGAGAGACCGGGCAGCTGCGAGTCGAACTCACCCGGGAAGCGGGCGGTGAAGTTCGTACGCACATTGCGGCCACTGACGATGTTGAGATAGCGATCGCGCGGGGCGACAACGATCTCGTAACGACGCATGAGATAGACCTGATCCGGGTTGGCTGTCGCCGAGGTCAGATCGACCAGGTAATTGGTCACCTCATCAGCCGTGAAGTTCATCTTCGCGGATTCCTGATTGAGGTTCGCAACGGTCGGCTGGACTTCGATGTACACGCCCTTTTCGGCCTTCGTGTGCTTGATGCAGATAACTGCGATACCATCACGGAAAGCGGAGGCGGGCACGGACCACGTGCTATCGTCGATCTGGGTCAGCGGGTTGCCTTCGAACGTAATGAGCGCGAAGGAGAAACCTTCCGGATCACCGTTCCAGCTCTGCGAGCTACTGTCGGTATTCGCAGTGGAGTTACGGAGAATCAGCGACGTTGCCGGGCTGTTCTTGTCCGGGCTGTTCCAGTCACGGATGATGTTGCCATTGTCGTCACGAGCGGTGAGCGTGAAGCACAGCACTTCGCCGACGAGGGCATTGATTTCGGGATCAGCGAGAACCGGATCGATCTCGACGCCGCCACCCTTCAGCTTCGTGAGGGCGAGACGGAAGTCGCGGGTAACGACCCAATGCGGCTGACAGGCGGTCGGCGACCAACGACTGGTGTCACCGTTGAGTGCATCTGCCGGATTCGTGAAGATACCTTCCTTGAAGGGGAATTCCACGATTTCGAGCGGACGAGTGTCGTTGACGTTGAAGTCCTTGGTGTAGACGCGCCAGATGATCTTCACGGAGTCGGCGCTGTTGCTGGCAGGATCAGAGGAGAAACCGGCGAACAGAGCGTCGAGAGCCGCGGTCGGGATCTGGATACCAGTGGACGAACCGGCGTTGATGACGGCGATGGTACCGATCGGGGCACCCTTGCCAGCCGGATACGTGCTCACAACTTCACCATACCACTGATAGGTCAGGGTATCGATCGTGCGACTGGGATCCTTGACCCATACGCGATTCTGAGGATCATAGATCATGAACGGACCACCCTGGAGGGCACCCTTATCAAGGTTGCGATCCTGGGCAGCGGACCACAGCACCGGCAGAGGCTGGGTACCGTCAACGAATTCCGTGGCACCGTCGGTCGGCTGGATAGCGTTCGGAGCGGCATACGGGATGCGGTTGATGGAGATCACCAGCGGCTCGGTCGGCAGCGGGTTGTTACGGACGGAGATACCGGCCGTATCGGAGTATGCTTCGAGTCCAGGAATCTTGCTGAACGCGCGGACGAACCAGTACACGCGGGTCACAATGCTATCCTGGTTGGGTTGCGGGAGAACGCCCGGACGGAACACGAGGTCACGGACCTTGTCACCGGACAGAGTCAGCGACGGGCTCTTGCCATCGTTGTCGGCGAGAATGCTGACCACGTTGGTTGCCGTGCTGTTCGGACCGATGGAGTCGATGATCGCGTACCACTCATAGCGAATGGTGTCGTTCGGGTTGTTGTAGCTCGGATCCGACCAGACAGCCGGCTGCCAGTTCAGGCGCAGGGTGTCGTTAACAAGACCGGTCGGAAGCGGATTGCCATTTGCATCGAAGCAGTTACCCGTGTGATCCATGCGGAACAGCGAGGTATTCTGCGTCAAACCGGCGCTCAGTACGAACGGACCCGGAGCAAACGGACGCTTGACGTGAACCGGACGCACTGCGATAGCATTCGCAGGCAGGATACCGTGACGGAGGGCCGCACCAGCGCGCTCGCCAACGGCGTCGCCCAGGCGCTTGTCATCCGGCTTGATACCCACGAAGTCGTTGCGGTTGCCCGCACCGATCAGCGACAGGTTGTACAGAATCAACGAATCCTGACGGATTTCAGTGTTCTGCGGGAAGCCAACCGGCTTCGCCTGGAAGTAACGGCCACCAGCAGCAATCTCGAGGTTGCCGGAAGCACCCATGGCGCTCAGGTTGGTGAATTCCCACGTCGTGTGACGCGTGCCGAGGTTGACATACATCGTGTCGCGAGTGTTCATGTTGCCATAGCGGTCATACGGAGTGACAGCGTAGGTGTAGAACTGATCGCGGAAGATGGTGTCGGGACGTGCGTACGGCGTACCGACATTGTTCGGGATCTGGTCCGTGGTCGCACCGTGTGCGATCTGACCGTAGAGACGGCTGAAGATTTCGAAGCTCGAAGCCGGGGTGCCATACGGATCCTGGTAGAACATCGGGCTCACGCGAGGAAGCGTGTCGATGTCGGCCTGGACCGGAAGGATACCGACGGGGAGCGTCGACTTGTCAAACGTGTTGGCAGTGATGTCGAAGCTGCTCGGGAAGATCGACGTGAACGCAATGCGGTACGGCACAACCACGAAGGTGTGACGCAGACGCGAGTAACGGGCCGGACCGAAGAACTGACGGCTCGCGGCGGCCATGAGTCCGTGAGTCGCACGGTTCGTGCGCATCATCGGCTGCTCGCCAACGCGGTCGATAGTCATGTTCGGACCCTGGATGTCCGTCACGTTTGCATCGTAGTACGTATCGTCCAAATGGAACACCGGGTTGCCATCGGCGAGACGATTCGCGCGACGGACGACGGTGAACTTCGACTGATCGTAGGACAGCGTATCGTCGATCACGTTGCCAGCCATGTCCATCATGCTCGGTTCGATAACGCGAACATCGATGACCTGCTCGGCAGTGGAGTCGACAATGCGCATGAAGGCACCCGGAGCGAAGGTCAGAGCGGTGTTACCGTTCACGGACACTTCGGTACCGAAGCCCTGGTACAGCAGAGCAACGCGGCGATTGAAATCACCAAACACGTTACCCTGAGCATCCTGACCACCGGTCACACCAATCGCGAAACGCGTGCGGAAGGTGTTGAGAGGCGGACGGGAGCGGTGCGGCAGACCGGCGCGGAAGTAATCAGTCTCCGACCAGTTCGACACACCAATGCGGGTGATACGATCGCCTTCGCCCGTCAGCTTGTAAAGGCCGGGGTTGCCGCGATCGGTACGGGTACCCATGAACTCGGCGCGCGTCGCGGCCGTCTTCAGGGCAGAGGTCGTACCTTGGAAGGTATAGATGGAGTCCGCATACAGACGACCGTACTGACGGGTCTGACCGGGCTGGTTGGCCACGATGTACGGGTTGCCGCCCATCGGGGGATCGTTCTCCCAGATCGGGGTCACGCGAATGAGCACCGGACGACGATCGTCCTTCGCATCACCCTGCGGATCCCAGTTCTGGCCAATACCGCTGGTACCGATTCCGTCACCGCCACCAGCGATGGTGACGTCGAACAACGTACCGTCACGACGAGCACCCGGAATGTTGGTGCCGTTGTTGATGTCGTTGTAGCGCGGATTCGGCGAGGTCTGCGGATTCAGGTTGTTGTAAGCATCAAGTTTCTGATACACGAACAGATTCGAATACGGATCACGCTCGAAATCAGGGTTGACCGAACCGTCGGCGAGGAACAGCGCATCGCCGTCCTTGTCGAGAGGAACGTTGTCTTCGTTGACGATTTCGTACTTACCAACCGGCTTCGGGCTGATATTACGCTTGTACACCTGCGAGAGCAGGATGTTATCCACACCCTGATCAGTCAGGCCGTGCAGCTGAGGATCGGATCCCGGAGGAGTCGCGATCGTCGTTTGCGGCGGGATGAGGATCTGACGCGCTTCCGGCGCACCGGTGAGTTCAAACACACCGACGGTACCCAGACCCGGGCCGAGAGGAGCAAAGTCCTGACCGGCGCGGAGAATGTCGAAGCGAGTCGGGTTCTTCACAACCGACACGACCTTCACAGTGTCGCGATGGATGTTCACGGGACCCTGGCCGGGGAGAATGCCGGAGGCGGTCGCTTCGAAGAAGACAGTCGCATCCGCACGCTTCGGCGTCGGGTACTCGAGAGCGGTGAAGAACGAAGTCTGGTTGATGTGCACGCCGTACACCAGGTTTCCAACCTTGGTATGACGATAGCGGGCCTTGCGCATCGGACCGAACTCGTCGCGAGTCCAGTTCGAGGCAGGAGCGATCGTACCACCACCAACGTTGTACGGTGCGGGCGGGTTGCCCCAGTTGTCACCCCACATGCGGAAGCGCACGCGAGCAGTGTCTTCAAACTCGGTGAAGTTGTCAACGAGGTTGCCAAAACGATCGTACTCGCGAGCAAGCAGCGTCACGGTACGGCCGGCGGTCACCGAATTCACATCCATCGGATCAGCGGAGGTCAGACCCAGCGTATCCGGGATGTAGGGACGGATATTGGTATTGGCCACGCGGTTGTAGTGCGTCGCGCGCTGCTCCTGAGCCAACGGATTGGCGGAGTACGCGAAGAACTTCGGCGCGTAGTTGTTGATAGCGGCAATCGTAGCACCGGCATCCTGATACACCGAGTGGTGCTCGAGGACCTGCAGGTCGATCAGATCCACCGGGAGGGGAATCGGCGACGTGGCAGCAGCGGTGTACGGGAAGATCTCGACGCGAACAGTCGTGTCGGACTTCTGATAGATCGGGATGATCACGCGCGGAGCGAAACCACGCTTGCTCGGACCAACAGCCGTACCCTCACCGAGGTTGCGACCGAGGTTCGGAACGAGATCATACGCCAAGGTATCCGGAGTCATGGCGATACGAACGATCTGCCAGCCAACGCGGCCGGAGACGAAGTACGCACTGACCCAACCGGCCTGAGCGGTATCACCAATGGTGGAACGCTTCAGGGTATCGTCGGAGATGAACACCTGACCAAACTCACCGAAACCACCACGCTGAGCGTTGTTCTGCAGAGCGGTTTTCGGCGGAGTAATGGGCACAGTCTCGGCTTCGACGAAGAACTTCACAAGACGGCCACCAACCGGGTTCTGGAAGCGGTCGAGCACGCGGGCCACAATACGGACCTGCTTGCTGTGCTCGGACACGACAACCGTATCCATCGGAATCGGAGCAGTGGCATCGTAGTCACCACTGACTTCGCTGGCCTGGAAGCTACCGATACCCTGATCGCTGTAACCCATGGGCTCAAGCACGGTCGGGAAATCGGTGGCGGTCGACGGCTGCACATCGGCGCCCGTCGAACGGAAGAAGTAACCGCGGTAGAATTCGCGGGAATCGGCCGCATTGCGCGGCGTACCGACCGGGTAATGCTCGGCAATGCGATCATTCACCGTGCCGGGGCCCCAACCTTCGAGCGGAACGGTGGTACCCTGCGGCTTGCCCGTCGACTTGAAGATCTCAACGGTGCTCACAACATCAGGAATAACACTGACTTCGCCGATGGCGGACTGAATCGAGAAATCACCAACGCCAGGAATGGTCTCGAGGCGGAGATGCGCACGCAGGCGGACGATGTCCGTACCGGCGAGGCTCAGCTTGGTGACGTTCTGCGGCGCGCGCATGAAGAAACGCACCACATTGTAGCTGTTGAGCGCCATGAAGTCGCCCGGGATACCCGGAAGCGAGCTGCCGGCGGGAACGTTCACGAGTTCGGCTTCGAGAAGCTGACCCGTGCCAGGATCCTGAACGGCTTCGGGATTGTCACGACCACCCGCACCACTCAGAGCGACGTTCGCGGAAACGGAAGCGTAGAAACGCTTCGCACCGCTGGTTGCCGGCCAATACGTGGCGTTGTCGGGAAGCTCGACAAACACGCGATTCGTGTTCGGATAGAAGTACGGAGCGATATCCTGCGGATTACCGAAAATGTCGGTAAGACGCACATAGAGCTTCGTGAAGATCGGGTTGCGGTAGTTACCGACGCGACCGACCACGAAGGACTCGTCGCGACCGACAACCAGCTCAAGACGCGGCTGACGGCCCTGGAAGAAGGTCCAATTCGAACCATCCCAGATCACGTCGGTCGAATCCATAGCCGTGGTCTGTCCCATGCGCTTGCCAAGCTTGGCATTGTAACCAGTGCCGGGACCAAACCAGATACCGAAGTTATTGTTCGGCGAACCATCCGGGATGAAGTTCACATGAGCGAAACCGGCACCCGGATTGAGATCGAGCTTGTTCGGGTCGCTGACGTCGTTGCCACGATCGTTGAACGCGTAGGTCGAACGAACGCGGATACGATACGGACCGATGTTGTTGCTACCGGAAGCCGCACGGAAGACGCGGTTGTTGCGTCCCATGTTCGACGTGCCGACAAACACGCGACCGGAGTCGATGTTGCCGCCGGTCACCACGATCGGGCTGATCGGATTGACGAGCGAATCGAAAATACCGTTGAGACGGTACTGCATGCCATTGGCCAACTGACCGAACGGCGACAGCTCGAACTTGAACTTCTCATTGTCATCCACCGTGTTACCGAAACCGTCGGCCACGAGAATGTCAAAGCGAATGTAGTTGTTGTCCGCCGTACCCTTCCACTGATCGGTCGGCATGATGTCGATGGCGCGCGGAATGTTCGGGCGCACGACAATCTTGCTACCGGTGTAGGGCAGGGAGTTCACACCAAGCGGATCCACCGGGAAACGGTAGCCGTTGGGGTTGCCAGCTTCGGCGTCGAACGTCCACACCGGACCGTTCACACGGCCGCGATTCCAACCCGCGGGCGGATTGGCAACGTTCGGGAAGTAGGCCTGATCGTCAAGGTACGCTTCCTGCGCGCGATAGGTCAGGTTCGCCAAACCGGCAAAACCAGTGCGCGGGAAACCACCGGAAGTATCACCAACCGCCGCGAGCGTCCGGGGGATGCCTGCGGGATCGGAGAAGTTGATCGTGGCTTCCGCATAAATGCGGACGGAATCCTCAACGCCACCGGGGTTGGAACCAACATCGGCGTGCGTGTAGGCAAGACGACGGTACACGAGCTGACCAAACTGGCGCAGCGTGTCGTCGGCGGCGCTCACACCCTTCAGATACACAGTGCGATCTTCGGGAGCGACGTCATTAATCGTGTAGGCAAGTGCCTTGAGCACGGGCTGAGTCATGCGATCCCACGTACGATTGCCGAACGCATCGAGGAAACGAAGCGTGTCAACCGCCGAGGAAACAAGACCCGGCTGGTAAGGATTGGCGGCAACATTATCCCAACCCGCACGATACGGCGGAATGAGACCGTTGACGGGGTTCGGGTTCAAACCTGCATACCAGCCAGCTTCAGTGTAAGCGGCGGGCGCAAGGGCCTGATACAGGTTGGTGAGACGAAGCGGATTGCGCTCAGGCGGCAAACCGTCGATCATCATTCCATAGTCGGGGTTCTCGATGGCGGGATCCGGCGAACCGATGAACGAACGCAGCTGGCCAGGGCGGAAGCTCTGGTGCGCGGTGTTCAAAGCGTCGAACGGAAGACCGTCGTCACCAAGGAAGTAACGACCACGGGAGTAATCACCGAAGGAACCAATGTATTCACCAGCGTCAACTGCCTGCGCGGAGTCCTTCACCCAAACCAGGATGCGGGTGGTGCCCGGAAGCAGCTTCACGATTGCGAGATCTGTACCACCAGAGTACTGACCACTCGGAACGACGTTGCCATAAGCATTGGGGTTGCCACTGCTACCATCAAGCAGGTACGCGCGCAGCGTATCCTTCGTCGTGTCCGGCGGCACAGCCAGACCAAGCAGATTGTTGATGTTCGGTTTGAAGAAGATGTTGCGAATCTGAATACCGTCCGCGCCCGCCGTCGGGTTCATGATGCGGAACGTCAGCAACTGACGAATGGCACTCGGATCGCTGTTGAAGGGACTTGAAGAAGCGATTGCTCCAACCGGACGATACACCGGGCGAATACCCAAATCACGAAGGCCCGTGGCAGCCGGCGCGGCATCAGTCTGCGGCGTCAACGCCGTGTTCGTGATAACGCCGTTGTAGGCTTCGCGATTCAGCCTCATCTCCGGAGTCGGAGCGGGGTTCGCACTGGTGGTCGCAACACGCACGCGGATATAATCGAACAACGTCTGCGTAAGCATGTTGTTGACGATCTTGAAGCGGTTCTGGACAAAAAACACAGCAACGGAATCGTTGTTGTTGAAATTGCCCACACCGCCGCCACTATCATACAAGGTCAGCGTGTCCGCAATGAAATTGACGGAGTCAGCTGTCTGGTCGATAGTCCGCGTGATGTTGAAGAAATCGCCCTTCACTGTACGGATCTGGGCATTCGCACTGTAACCGAAGAGCAGCACGAGAGCCAGCACGGACAGAAGAGTTAGGATTTTCTTCATTCGGAAAATCTCCTGATTAGTGAAAAGTTTGGTCAGGGTTCGACAGGTTGTCACGAAAAGTGCCTGGTGGTTGATGCTGGTGGTGATTCGTTCCTCCTTCGAATTTCCACAAATCGTTATTTCTCTATTCATCTTCAAAATAATCTCTCGCCAATTGGAAGTCGGTAATATACCAAGCTGCATCATCGCAAACAACTGCATCCTCTCTCAATACCTGCTTCGCTCGCCGGGGAGAGGAATGCCTCGTTCATATATGCAAAAGTCTTGCCATTCGCCAATTCCTTTGATATCAACAACTTGGAGCCCTGCATTTCGCCTGCGTCAAAATAGTGACAAGCGTGAATCCGACCATTGACGGTTTCCTGGCAAATCTAATCGCTGCTGCAATGATGGACGACTCAACGGGGCCGCAGCCCCCGATGCGGAATTACCGCAAATCTATCACCTCCGCTTTGTCCGGTATCTGGAAGACAAAGCGGCTGTCGGGCTGCTTCTGGTCCACCTGAATCGCATCGATCACATACGTCGTCGTCGCTCCGTTCACGTCGCTGATCTCGATCTTTCGGATAAACCAGTCCTTGCCTACCCATATCTTCATGCCGGTCGCAAAGGTGTTGTCCTCCTTCGGCGTCAAACGCAACACATGGCAGCGCTGCTTGCCAACCGTCTCTTCGCCAACCAGCGTGGAGTAAAAATCCTTGGGATAATTCAGGAGCAGTTGCTCCGGTGACAATGCGTGCGACGCGGCCTTGTACGCGTCGATCACCACCTGACGGGTTTTCGTATTGAACGACCACGAGGTCGTGCCATCCGTCACCACCGTGCGCTCGTCGGTCTCAATGCGATACTTGTTCGGCTTCTTGAAATGCAATGTGCCCTTCACCGACTGCTCCGCGCGCGACACCTTGAATCGAACGCTCTGGTTGAATGTCAGTGTCGCGTCGCTCAAATCGTCGTAGGCCTCCTGCACATTCTCGATGATCTTCCGTGCATCCTGCGCCTGCGCGCGACCAAACCCGAGGAATAGCATGCACAATAATGCTGCGGCGGACACAAGTGTTCGTGAGGTCATGATTGATACTCCTGTAGAATGAGTTCCAGATCGGATTCGTCTTCTACCATGACCTGACGCGCTTTGCTCCCGTCGTATGGACCGACAACACCCACGGTCTCGAGTTGATCGACGATGCGCGCCGCGCGCGAATATCCAATCTTGAGTTTGCGCTGCAACAACGACACCGATCCCTGCTGATGACGTACGATCAGCCGCGCCGCTTCGAACATCAAATCGTCGTAGCCGTCGCTGTCGTCGCGCGACTTCGTCTTCTGTATGGCCTTCACCGATGGCAGCGTGTACGGCCGCTGATAGCCGCGCTGATCCTCGATGAACTCCACCACACGCTCCACTTCGGCGGTGGAAAGAAACGCATTCTGTATGCGCACGGGCTTGGGATGCCCGCCCGGCACGAACAGCATGTCGCCATTGCCCAACAGTTGCTCCGCGCCTTGCGCGTCCAGCACCGTGCGCGAATCGATGCGCCCCGCCACCTGGAACGCCACACGCGCGGGGAAATTGGCCTTGATCACTCCGGTGATCACGTCCACCGAGGGACGCTGCGTGGCAACAATAAGATGAATGCCCACCGCTCGCGCCAACTGCGCCAGACGCGCGATCGGCTCCTCCACTTCGCGCGCGGCGGTGATCATCAGATCCGCCAATTCATCGATGATGACAACGATGTACGGCAGCTGATAATGCCGCAGCGTCTCGCTGTCCCGCACCTCGCCCGCTTTGACCTTCGCGTTGTAATCGTCCACGTGGCGCACACCGGCCTTCGCCAATTTGGTGTAGCGCATGTCCATTTCCAGCTCGAGACTCTTCAGCACGATCACCGCATTGGTCGGATCGGTGATGATCTCCTCGTCGATGTCCGGACACACGGCGAGGAAGTGGCGGTTCAGCCCGCGATATTGCGCCAACTCGATTTTCTTGGGATCGATCATCACGAACTTCACCTGCTGCGGCTTCATCCGATACAGCAAACTCGTGATCATCACGTTGATGCCCACGCTCTTGCCCGATCCCGTTGCGCCCGCGATGAGCAGATGCGGCATTCTCGCGAGATCCTCGCTCACCACATCGCCCGTGATCGATTTGCCCATGCCGAGTATCAGACCACCACGCTTCCGCTGGAACTCGGGCGACATCACCACGCTGCGAAAACTCACCACCTCGGGCGTGTTGTTCGGAATCTCGATGCCCACCGCGCTCTTGCCTGGAATGGGGGCGATGATGCGTATGCCGCGCGCAGCGAGTGCCAGTGCGAGATCGTCTGCCAACGAGACAATTTTACTGATCTTGACACTTGAATCCGGAACAAGCTCGAACAACGTCACCACCGGTCCCGGCGTGACGGAAATACTCGTGATGCCGATGCCGAACACGGCCAGCTTCTCGCGCACCTGATCGGCTTTCGTGCGCAGTTCCTCGTCGCTGACGGTATTGCTGTGCCGCTGCGGGTCGAGCAAATCGGGCGTCGGCAGGCGATAGGGCAACTCCGTGTTGGCGAGGCGTCTGTTGATCGCCTCCACATCCTCGTCGCTCTCGGACTGCATCACTTTGCGCGCCACAGCCTGCTGCACCGCTTTGCGTTCATGCTCGTTCATGAGCACACCACTTGCGGGCGCTTCCTCTTCTTCGTCGGCCACAGCTTCACTATCTCTCTCCGCGGACGTCGACTTCACGCCGGCGGCATTCGCCTTCGGCTCGGCGCTGCCTCGGACGGCGCGATCACCTTTCGCTTCAACGCGCGGAGCTTCCTTGGCAGTCCCCTCGCTCAAACCGGCGGCAGCTCCAGCGGCTGCTTCCGGAGCGCCGATGGTGCCAAAGGCCTCGCGCAGTCCATCGATGGAATCCATGGAAATCGTGCCATTCGACCGGGGCATGCCATGCGTGTCGGCCGGGACGATGCCAGCGCTTCCATTCCCGCCGATGGGAACATCCACCAGGCGTTCACGCGCTATGGAAATGGGTGTCTGTCGTGCGATCAACGGCGGAGCCGCGGGCGCGACTTCGTCCAGAGGCGGCGCGGGCTGCTTTTTCCGGCCCGCTTTGACCGGGGCTTCCGCCTCGGGCGGAGCGGTGGCGGCCTGCTGCATTTCCTCGGCAAGGGCATTGCGCTCCGCCTGAAAAGCAGTGTGCAACGAACCCGCCTTACCGGTGATTTTCTCCACCACCCATCGCATGGCCGCGCGGAAACGTTCGAGCGTCGCGTGTATATCGTAATCGACTACAACCACGGCCAGCACGATGATGGTGGTGAGAATGATGATGACACCACCCGTCGTGCCAATGAGACGTGAGATCAGCCCGGCAATGAAATCGCCAATATTGCCCGACCAGGACACGGAAATCTCCGGCATCCACACGATAAGCCGCATCAATCCCAGAAATGTCGATGCCAGCAATACCAGCACCAACGCGTAGTTGGTGTAGTACGCGAGCGCGCGGAGATCCTGTCGACGGAAAATCGCCCACCCCCACAGCAGCAGCAGCACGGGGAATGCTATGGAAAAGTAACCGACCGTGATGTTGATGAAGAAGTTTGCCAGGATGGCACCAAACAGGCCCAACCAGTTGGACGTGGTATCGGCCCGCGCCTGCACTTCCGGATCGCCTCCGAACAGGCGCAGAAAATCCGTGAGACCGATGTCCGCCACCGTCTCGTCCGCATGCGAGTGCGACACCAGGGCCAATAACAGCAACATCGCCGACACCATCATCAGTATGCCGATGATATCGAGCTTGCGTTTGCTGTCGAGACTCTTCCTTGGCTTCGTCTCCTTGCTTTCGCCTTCGCTATGTTTTGATTTGCGTCGCACTGCATGTTCGAGGCGAAGGCACGCGGCCCTCGCCCCGAAATCATCCTTGTTATTGCTTCTGTATGAAAGGAAGCTTGACCACCGTGGCGGCCACATCCTGATTACGAATACGCACGTGTACCGTCGAACCCGGAGCTTCGTGCGTCACGGGCACGTAGCCCATGGCAATGCCTTTCTCCAGCAAGGGCGACATTGTACCCGATGTCACCACACCGGCCTCCACGCCGTCCACGATGATCGGATATCCGTGCCGCGGTACGAGACGTCCTTCAAGCGTCATGCCCACGAGCGCGCGCTTCAGTCCGGCTTCTTTCGCTGCGAGCATGGCGTCGCGGCCGATGAACTCGCCTTTCTGCAGTTTGGTGATCCAGCCCAGCTTGGCGTCGAGAGGATGCGTGCTCTGGTCGATGTCGTTGCCGTACAGACAGAAGCCCACTTCGAGACGCAGCGTGTCGCGGGCGCCCAGTCCGATCGGCTCGATGTCGAATTCGGCACCAGCGGCGAAAATCGCGTCCCACACCTTTTTCCCGAGCGCTTCGTCATTGGGCATGTACACTTCAAAGCCCAATTCGCCCGTGTAACCTGTGCGAGAAATCAGGCAGGGCACTCCCGCTACGGTGCCGCGCGTGAATGTATAGTACTTCAGCGACGCGAGATCGGCCGTCGTGACCTTGGCCATGGTCTCGAGCGCCTTGGGCCCCTGAATGGCGAGCAGCGCTGTTTCATCGCTTTTGTCGATGAGCTGCACATCGCCGCTGATGTGTTCGTGCAGCCACGCGAAGTCCTTCGCCATGTTCGAGGCGTTGACAACGAGTTGAATGTAGTCGCCGCAGTGGTACACGAGCAGATCGTCCACAATGCCACCATCGTCGTAGCACATGGCGGAGTACTGCACGCCACCCTCCACGAGTTTGGTCACATCGTTGGTGGTCATGCGTTGCACGAAAGCGAAGGCGTCGGCGCCGCGGACTTCGAACTCGCCCATGTGCGACACATCGAAGACGCCGACGGTGGAACGCACGCGCTTGTGCTCGGCAATGATTCCCGAATATTGAATTGGCATGGAATAGCCCGCGAACTCGACCATTTTGGCGCCGAGCTGCACGTGAATGTCATGAAATGCTGTACGCTTCATTACAGTCAGCCGAAGTAAGTATGGAGAACAGTGGAATAAGGATCCGGGTCAGACGAGCTTCGCCTCGTTATTCTTCCAGTCATCGAGAAAACGCTGTAGCCCGGACTCCGTCAACGGATGACCGAACATCTGGTCGATGATCTTGAAGGGGATGGTGGCGACATGCGCACCCATCAACGCGGCCTGCAGGACGTGCAGGGGGTGACGAATGCTGGCGGCAAGTACCTGCGTGCCGTAACCGTAGTTGCTGTATATGGTGACGATTTGTTCTATCAGGTCCATGCCGTCGATGCTGATATCATCGAGTCGGCCGATGAAAGGCGAAACATACGTGGCGCCCGCCTTGGCGGCGAGCAAAGCCTGCGTCGGTGAAAAGCACAGCGTGACATTGGTGCGGATTCCCTCGTCCGTCAACTGCCGGACAGCCTTGAGCCCCTCTTTGATGAGCGGCACCTTCACCACGATGTTGGAATGTATCGCGGCGAGTTCGCGGGCCTCGCGCAGAATGCCGTCCTTGTCGACGGATACCACTTCGGCGCTGATCGGGCCATCGACAAGGGCCAGAATCTCGTCGAGCAACTGGCGGAAGTTTTTCCCTTCTTTTGCCACCAGCGAGGGATTGGTGGTGACGCCATCGAGAATACCGAGACTGGCAGCCTCACGGATTTCTTCAATGTTGGCGCTGTCAATGAAGAATTTCATTACGGACCTCAAATAGTACTTTAAGTGAAGGTGCCAAGCCGATGTCGGAAAATATGAAATACGCGCTCAACATGCAACGGTTTTTCGAAGAATGGCGTAACCTGTTGCAAAGCAACGATTAACCGTTTCTTTCCCGACTCACCTCGGCATAGGAAATTTCCGTCTCCTGCAGGCGAAGCGTCAATGCGGAGATTCTCTCGTGGGGCTGAAACACCTCCCAGAGCGTGTCCAGCAGGTACACGGCCAGATTTTCCGCTGTGGAGGTGAACGGGACCAGCTTGTGCTTCATGCTCGTACCGGCGAGAAAATCACGCATCAGCGTATCCGACTCGTCGCAGAGAAAGCAATGATCCAGTTCATCAATCACAGGCATCACCAGGCGCTTCATGTCGCCGTAATCCATCAGCATGCCGTTCGCATCGCATTCGCCCTCGATCACCACGCGGAGGCGATAGGAGTGTCCGTGAATATTCGCGCAACCGCTCTCGTGGAACGGCAGGCGGTGCCCCATTTCCCAGTGGAAATCCCGTGCGATAATCATGCGTGTGTAACCATTTCGCTCTGATGAGACAATCGGCGATTCGCCATAGCCAAATAAGGTAATGAAAGCGCGTGGAGAATTTCAACCCTATTTCCGTACCCGCGCCATGATGAGCACGCCGGCAGCGATGAACAGCAGGTTGGGCAACCATGCCGCGAGCACCGGATGAATGTTGCCATTGTACCCGAAAATCTGGCTCAATTTCTGGCTGACCATGTACACGAACAGCAGGAAAATACTGATGCCGAACTGCACGGCAAGACCGCTGCGTCGCTTCACCGAGGCGAAGGGCACCCCGAAAAACACCACGATCAGCGAAGCGAAGGGAAAGGCGATTTTCCCGTGATAGTCCACCAGCAGGCGCGCAATATCGCTGCCCGCAAGACGTTGGCGCTCGATGTATTCGCGAAAATCCTCCAACCCCAACTCTTCCGGCTTCTGCTGCATGCGCACGATGATTTCCGGTGTGAGCAGCAGGCGCCCCAGCCGCACGCTGTCGATGCGCTCGATGCGCTCGGTACGCTGCACGGCTTCCGTGCTGTCGCCGGGGAAGCTGCGCTTCAGCCCTCCCATCAGCACCCATTCGCCCGGCTGCTCCCGCCATTCCATGCGCTCGGCGTCGATGCGCTCGCGCAGCACGGTGGGATCGTTCGCATCGAAGGTTTGCACACGCGCCCTGCGCGCCGTGGCCGAAGCCTGATCGTAGTATTCCACGGAAATGATGCGATTGCCGCTTTCCTGAAAAAACATGTGGTAGCGTCCACCCGCTTCGAGATGCTTTTTCAAAAATTCACGCTCGAGGTTGAGGCGCGAGGCATTGATGCGCGGCACCAGCCATCCGTCGAATCCCAGCATCACACCACTCACCAGCACGCCGATGACAAGCAACGGCACCATGAAGCGATACAGACTGCGGCCGGCGCATTTGATGATCGTGGTCTCGTTGTTGTTGCTCATGCGGCCCACCACGAACAGGGCCGAGAGAAGCATGGCCACAGGCACCATCAGACTGAAAATGCGCGGAAGAAAATACACGTAGTACAGCCCGATGACATGCGTGGGAACGTTCTGGTCGATGAAGTCATCGAGATTCTCGATCATGTCCACCAGAATGAAGATCACGCTGAACGCCAGCAGGCCGAACAACAGCGCCTTGAGATACTGTCCTATCACGTAACGGTCGAGTATCCCCATATCAGGCCTCGTGCGGATTGATCGGCGCGGCCGGTACTTCGGGCCGGAAGCCCTTGGGAATGAAGCGACGGAACACGCTCCAGTCGATCACCGTGGATTCCTTCGCCGTGCGTATCATCAGCAGCACACCGAGGGAGCCGAGAACGAAATTCGCCAGCCACATGCCCCAGAATGGCGAAAGCACGCCGCGATCGGCGAGTTTTTCCCCACCAATCAGGCAGGCCCAGTAGAATAGGAAAAAGCCGAGACTCAGACCGGCACCCATGCCAAACCCGCCTCGCCGCGCCATGGTACCCAAGGGCGCGCCAATCAGCAGGAAGACGAGGCAGGCCACGGGGATGGAGTATTTCTTGTAAATCTCCACGAGATAGCGATCGATCTGTTTGTCGTCGAACTCCACACCGCTGGCGTCGGCCAGAGCTTCGGATTGCAATTGCCGCGCGTCCACCAGTGTGCGGTACATCGCACCGAGCGAATCGCCCGCCGGCCGCAGCTCGGCGGGAAGCGGTGCGGTCGCGACAGTGTCCATCGACGGAACGCGTGGCGCGGGCATGGGCGCGGCGGCCGAATACCGGGGCGTGCCAGCCATGTACTGCCGAAGATGCCACACCATGCGATCCTCGAAACGTTGCTGCTTCTCGGCCCGCAGCGCGTCGATGCTGTCAACGATCGCACGCATCATCCCCGCGCTCATGGTCCGGTCGTCGCGACGCATGGTCGAGGCATCCGTGCGCTCGAAACCGAAACCGCTGGCGGGTATCACCACGCGGTGGCGTTCGAAACGCAGGCGGCGGTATTGCTTGGAAGTGGCGTTGTCCAGCTCGTGGATCTCGCCCATCTGCAGGTCCATGATAATGCTCGCGAAATCCGGAGAGAAGCGCACCTTCCCGAGTTCCGCAGTCACCACAACGTTGCGCTCCGGATCGGACATGTCGTAAATCGTCACGCCCTCGAGATCATTGCTTTTCTCGAATGTCCTCCGGACGAGGATGCGGTAATTCGGCAATTCCTGTTCCGAGGTGAACACCCCCGCCTGAATGGAGAGCGTGGGTTTGATGCGGACGATGTCCGTCATCAGCGTCTGCAAGCGGATGTTGGCTTCGGGCAGCACGGAATTGTTGAACCAGACCAGCGACACTGTCACCAGAGCGGCGGCCAAGGTGACGGGGAACATCATGCGGTACAGACTCATACCGCTGGCACGCATGATCGTGACCTCGTTGTCGGCCGAGAGCTTGCCGAAGGCCATGAGTGTCGCCACCAGCACGGACATCGGCACGGAAAGCACAAGCATCCACGCAAGATTGAGCGCGATCAGTTCGAGAATCACCCAGGGACTCAGGCCTTTGCCCACAAGATCCCCGGCGCGCTTCATGAGGAATTGCAGCAGGAAAAGGAAAATGATAATCGCGTTCGAGAAGACGAACGGACCCACATGAGCGCGCAGAATGTATCGCCAGAGAATCATCGACAGTGCCCTGCGGAAGTACCGCACAGAAATTTCCATTGCTTGGCACGCGGAACCGTGCTACCATGCATATCGTGCGGTTTCGACGGTCCAGACAATTCACCAATATACCGAATTTCACCAACAGTGTTTCTTGCACCGATCGCGGTATCTTCCGTAATTTTGGGGTTTCAGCGCGGATTCTTCCACGGAATTTCCGAAGTCCCGGAACGACAACGCTTTCATGAATCGGACGTCTCACTAATCAGGGGTCGCTATCGAATCGAACGCTACGACGCATGTTGATTGACATCCACTCGCAGACGGCTAGAGACGTTTGACTGCAACACCGAATCGTATGACAACACCAACCCGCAAGGCGGGGCAGGGGAAGTACATGCTCTCGCGCATCACATCGTGGTCCGCGCTGCTGTCCCTGTCCGCCGCATCCCTGCTGCTGTTCCTGGGCGCATCCGTGCGGCCGGTGTTCACCGTTCCGCGCATCACGCTGCGCACAGCCGCCGAGTGGAACGCGCATCTCGCTTCCCTGCGCTCCCGTCCCGCTCGCGAGACCGGTGGAGACACCGTCGACCCGACGACCTCCGACACCCCCGCGACTGCGGATGTCGACGCAGCCGCACTCTCGGCAGCCATTGCGCATGCCGGCGCGGAATTGGATCTCGGCGCCTTGCTGCTCGAGCACAACGCGCGGGAGGCCGAACGCCGCTCCTCCATCATCGCCGATCCGTTCCTGCTCGATCTTTCGCTGGCGGCATTCAGCAATTCGCTGTCTTTGCCGGATGACAGTCTCGACATTCCGCCGTCGGACAGCACCACACGCGCGCGCTTCCTGCCGGACCGCAAGCGTCCGTCTCCTGTCGCGCAACCATTCCCCGATCGCGTCTCGCCGTTGTACCTGCAATCAGGCGCGGTGCAGCGCATCGTCACGGTGGATTCGACGAAGAACGAGGTGTTGATCCGCGAGACGGTCAACGGACGCGATGTGCGCATCCCCTACCGCATGTCGCTTGAGGAATACATTCTCGCGCGCTACAATTACGAGCGCAATCGCCGCACTGCGGAGGAAGGCGGCCGCTACAAGGTAGAGGAAGGCGACGCTCTGCAGAATCTGATCAAGAACATCACCGAAATCGACATCCCCATCGCGCCCAATCCGCTGATGAGCATTTTCGGCGACCGCAGCCGCATCAGCGTGCGCATCAACGGTGCCATCGATATCAATGCGGGCTTCCGCATCGAATCGTCGGATCAGCAATCGGTGTTCCTGCGTCCCACGCAGTTCTCGCCGAATTTCAAGCAGCAGGTGCAGATCAATGTGAACGGCCTGGTGGGCGACAAGCTTAGCATCAAAGCCGATTGGAGCACCGAGCGCACCTTCGACTACGAGAATCAGCTCAAGATCAAGTACACGGGCTATGAGGACGAGATCGTGCAGTCCGTGGAAGCGGGTAATGTTTCGTTGCAGACGCCTTCCACGCTGATCTCCGGCAGTGGCGCGCTCTTCGGCATCAAGGCCGAATTCCAGGTCGGTCCGCTGCGTCTCTCCGCCATCGCCTCGCAGAAGAAGGGCGAGGGCTCGAAGCTTTCGATTTCCGGTGGCGCGCAGGAGCAGAAGTTCGAACGCCGCGCCTACGAGTATTCCGACAATTACTTCTTCGTCGACCTGGCCTATCGCGAGGATAATGCCTCGGGACAGAATCCCTACGAGTCCTACTACAACTACCGCTTCGAACATCCGGGCAGCAACGCCCCGGTGCTGTTGCGCCCCGATTTGATCATCAAGGAGATTGAAGTCTGGACTTCGCGTCCGGCCACCTCCGGCGTGATCACCGATCCCGAGGAACGCGAAGCCATCGCATTCATTGACAATCCCGAGTCCTATCAGCCCGGGAGTCCGGACTTCCCGTCGTCGTATGCGCAATACCTCGACCCGAACATTCGCGTGGAAGCCAAGTCGGGCGAGATCGAAGCGGGCAAGTTCAAACGCCTCGTGCGCGATGTGGATTACTCCCTCAATCCCGCGACGGGTATTATTTCGCTGAATCAAAGCGTGCAGGAAGATCAGGTGATCGCGGTGGCGTACCGCGTGGAAGGTGCGGAGGATACGAGGGCGGACGATGATCAGGTGATCGGAACCTTCGCCGGTGATCAGCGCCTGAAGACGTACAAGGATGCCAACAACATCGACGTGCCCTCGCGCATGGTGTTGAAGCTGGTGAAGCCCCGCAACCTCACGCCGTCGTTCACCAAGGCCTGGAAGCTCAAGGTCAAGAGCATTTACTCGCTGAACTCGCGCAACCTGCGCCCCGAGGATCTTGCGAATTTCAAACTCGTGTACCGCAGCGGCGGCCAGCCCGATCAGGAGGTGTTGCCCGACATCAGCGCGCAGCTTATCCGCCTTTTCGGCCTCGACAACACCGACGACAACGGCGGCTACCCCGACGGTCGCATCGATTTCCTTCCCGGCCTCACGGTGAACCAGGCGCGCGGCGAGATCATTTTCCCCACGCTCGAACCCTGGAACGAAGGCCTCAAGACCATTTACTCGTTGCTGCTTCCGAATCAGCCGCTGACGAAAATCGAGCCCTTCCTCTTCCCCGACATTTACACGAACACCAAGTCGCAGGCGCGCTTGAGCGCGAACGACAAGATCATGATCGCGGGCACTACGCGCGGCAGCAGTTCGGCGATTTATCAGTTGGGCTTCAACGTGGTTGCCGGTTCGGTGCGCGTTACGCTCAACGGTTCGCCGCTCACGCCCGGCGTGGATTACACGGTGAACGAGCAAGTGGGTTCGGTGCAAATTCTCAAGGAGGAAGCACTGGCTCCCGGAGCGCGACTCGACATCGAGTACGAAAAGCAGGATCTGTTCACCTTCGCTTCGAAAACCCTGCTCGGCGCGCGCGGCGAAGTGGAGATCAACAAGGATTCCTATTTCGGCTTCACCTGGATGAGCCTGAGCCAGAAAACGCTCAGCGACAAGGTGCGCATCGGCGAAGAGCCCATCAGCAATGCGATGTTCGGCATCGATGCGAAAACCACGCTCGATCTTCCCGTCCTCACCGACGCGTTGAACACCCTGCCCTTTCTCAGCACCAAGGAAAAATCCACGTTGACCCTGCAGGGCGAGGCCGCCATGGTGATGCCCGGCGAAAGCTCCAAAACCAGCACCATCCCTTCCGATGGCGGCGAGAGCATCGCCTATCTCGATGACTTCGAGGGCTCGCGCATCTTCATCCCGCTGCAGACCTCCTACACCGTGTGGCGCCTCGCCTCGGTGCCCAATCGCCTGCCGGACAATCCGACCGTGGGCAACGACAGCTTGATGAACACGCAACGCGCCAAGCTGGATTGGTACAACCTTCCCATCACCTCGCTCTCGGATCGCACCGTGCGCGTGGACGACATCTGGCCGGAGAAAAGCGTGGCCCGCGAGGATCAGCGCGTTACCGTGCTCGACCTCGACTATTACCCGACGCGGCGCGGTCCCTTCAACTATCAACCCGACCTCGCACAGCAGCGCGAGAACTGGGCCGGTGTCATGCGTCTGCTGCCGTCCAACGCCTCCAACCTCATCGATGGCAACTTCAACTACATCGAACTGTGGATGAAGGTGGAAAATCAATCCGGCGGCAAGCTGATCATCGATCTGGGCAAGGTTTCGGAGGATGTCATCCCCAATGGCAAACTCAATTCCGAGGACGATGTGCTCCCCGGCTCCATCCGCAACGGCATTCTCAACGCCGGCGAGGATGTGGGCCTCGACATGCTGACGGACGAGCAGGAGCGGCAGTTGTTCGCGAATGAAATCGCGCAGGGACTGATCCCGGTCGACGATCCGAGTGGCGACAATTACGTGTACGACGCCAACGACTGGACGCGCTTCAACGGCACGCAGGGCAACGGCGATCAGGAGAACGGCGATCCCGCCGGACAATTCCCCGACACCGAGGATTTGAACAACAACAGCATCCTCGATCTGGCCAACGACTACTATCGCTACATCATCGATCTCGACACCACGCGTTTCAACGATCCGTCCAACCGCAATCCCTACGTGGTGGGCGGCGGCACCAACGGCTGGTATCAATTCCGCATTCCGCTCAACCTGCCGGACGAGGAAGTTGGCACGCCGGCGCTGGACAATGTGGAATTTCTGCGCGTGCTGATTTCAGGCGTCGAGAGCGCGAATCCCGACACACCGCTGAATGTGCGCATCGCTGAATTCAATTTCGTGGGAAATCAGTGGTACGAGCGACTGCGCAACGACAAGCATTTCGCCGTGTCGGTGGTGAGCGTCGAGGACAATCCCGAGTACGACGTGCCGCCGGGCGTGATTCGTCCGCGCGACCGTACGCGTCCCGACCAGCAGATTTTCGGCAACGAGCAGTCACTCGCGCTGAATTTCATCGATCTCGACGTGGATTCGCTTCGCGAGGCCTATCGCCTCTTCCCCGGTACGGGCATCGATTTGTTCAATTACCGTCGCCTCAAAATGTACGTGCATGGCGACCCGCGTCTCGATGGCCGGAATTATGAAATGGTGATGCGCTTCGGCATCGACACGGCGAATTACTACGAGTATCGCGCGCCGATCAAGGCGGGCTGGGCCTCGGAAAACGAAGTGGACATCGATTTCTCGGAATTGACCGCGGTGAAGGCGTTGATCGATAGTTCGTCCGGCTACAATGACTTCCCCTCGCGCAGCAATCCCGACGCTCGTTTCTGGGTGTATGGCAGTCCCGACATTGTGCGCGTGCAATTCATTTCCGTGGGCGTGCGCAACCTCGACAACAGCAGCATGTCGGGCAGTGTATGGATCAACGAGCTGCGCGTGATTCAACCGAACACGAAAAACGGCTACGCCTACAACGCCTCGATGAATCTGCGCCTGGCGGACATCGCCGACATCAGCGCCAACACGTCGTACTCCGACCCGTATTTCCACGGCATCTCGGACCGCTTCAGCGCGACGCGCGCGTGGACGACATCGTGGAGCATGAACACCACGCTGAACATCGACAAGGTGTTTCCCGAGGATTGGAAGGGCACGCAGGTACGCGTCACCTACTCACACGCGGAGAATCTTCGCAAGCCCTTGCTGCTGGCCGACAAGCCGGACGTGGAGGTCGAAGCGGCGGTTTCGGCCCTCGCCGATCAGATGCGTCGCGATGGTAAATCCCAGCGTGAAATCGACACCGAAGTGCGCAACGCCCGCATCGCCACGCAGACGTTGGAAATCCGCGATTCCTGGTCCATTCCCACCGTGCGCCTGAAAGCGCCGGGCGAGAGTTGGCTGGTAAAGGATGTGGTGAATCGCCTGGAGTTGAGCTACAATTATTCGATCACGCGTTTCCGCGACCCGGTGTATCGCTCGCGTCGCAACTGGCAGTGGCAGGCGCGCGTGGGCTACGGCTTCGATTTCGGCCGCGAATCCTACATTCAGCCGTTCAAGAAAGTCTTCGCGGATGTCTTCCTGCTGGATTTTTACAAAAACGCGAAGTGGTATTTCCTCCCGACGCGCATTGGCGCGGATGCCACGCTCGAGCGCTCCCGCATCGAGGAAGTGGAGCGCTTTCCGCTGCGCTACCGTCCATACACCCGCACGTTCACACACGGCCGTTCGGCCAACCTGGCCTTCACGCTGTCTGAGGAAAGTTTGCTGAATCTCAGCGGCAATCTCTCCGCCAATACACGCACCTCGCTGCTTGGATTGGAGACGGAGCAGTTGTTCGACGCGAACGGCCAGCCCGTGCTTGATGATTTCGGTCTACCCATTGTGACGCAGCGCCAGAGTTCCGCCATTTTCCGCGATGTGTTTTTTGGCAAAGGCAACCTCAATCTCGGTCCGCCCACCAGCTATCAGCAGCAGTTCAGCTTGCAGAGCCGGCCCTCCTTCCCCGAGCTGTTCAACCTGAGCAAGCTCATGGATTTGAGCATGGGATATTCGGTGTCGTACAGTTGGCAGCAGAATATTCAGCAGGCGGATCAGGGACGTTCGGCCAGCTACAACGCTAGCATCAACAGCACGCTGAACATCAAGCTCAAGCAGATGTTCGAGCCGCTTTTCCCCGAGCGCAAATCCGCCGCGGCCGCCACAACGCCCGAACGCAAGCCCGTGCCCGGACGCCGCAGTGTTCCCCAGCAGCAGCCCGATCCCGAACCGAAGCCGGAAGAGGAGGAGGAACTCCGCTATGAGGAAATGCCGCTGCGCGAACTGCTCAAGCAGCTCGAACGTCGCGACCCCGCGAAGTATCAGCGCGATCTCGAAGAGCTGCGCAACGCGGTGGAAAAGGAAAACGAGCTCGCCGCGAAGAAGAGTCAGGTCAAGCAGGACGAGGATCTCGAGGGCGTGGTGAAGTTGAACGAGGAAATCCAGGCCGCCCGCAAGCGCGCCATCAATCTGCTGCGCAATGTCGAGGAACCGAAGCGCGAGGAAGGCGAAGAAGCGGCCGCGCGCGCCTCGTCGCTGGCCTCGGCACTGGGCACACTCGAGGATGTACTGTACTACGGCATCAAGGTGCCCTTCCTCGATTTCGATAATCTGGCCTTTACCTTTGCGCAGAACAATACGAGTCAGGTGGGTGGTGTGCGCGGACAGACGGGCTTCTCGAGCTTCTGGACCAGCGTGCCCTTCGGCAATCCTCCGGATGCGGATCTTGGACCCTCGCGCCTGTACCAGCTCGGCCTCATCAGCGATCCGAATCCCTCGTCGGGACGGCTGGCCTTCAAGAGCAGCTTCCCCTTCGTGGGCATCGAGAACTACCGTCGCGGATTGCGCGCACCGAATCCCAACGGCAACTTCGTCGACAACTACTCGCAGTCCAATACGTTTTCCATCAAAACCAACCGCCCATTGTGGGAAGGTGCGCGCATTGATTTGAACTGGGATTTGAAGTGGTCGCTGAACAAGAACTACCAGATCAAGACCGACGATATGGGCGTGCAGACCATTACCAGCGTCACCACGACGGGCAAACTCGAGCGTTCGTATCTCGCCTTCCCGGATTTCCTGTTCTTCAGCTTCTTCAACACGAACATGGGCCAGGTCAACGAGCGCTTCCAGGAATTGCGCGCCGACCAGGCCGACACGCGCAAGGACAGCGAGAAGCTGGCCGAGGCGTTCGAAGAAGGGTTCGAAGCGCTGCCGTGGCTCTCGTCCATCATGAAGGAATTCTTCCCCCGCGTGAACTGGGGTTTGCGCTGGGACGGCCTGGAGAAGTGGTCGCTGCTCGAAGGACTTGCCGACCGCATTTCGCTGGAGCATCGCTACTCGTCGAGTCTGTCGAGCTCCTGGCGTAACAGTCCCGACGATGGTAGCCAGATTACTGAAAGCCGTATGGTCGGCTACAATTTCCAACCGCTCATCGGCGTGCAGTTGGGCTTCAACGAAGTCTGGGGCGGCAATCTGAGCGTGTCCACGCGCTGGAGCAAGAAGGGGACGTTCAATCTGAACTCCTCGTCCAGCAACATCACGGAGGACAATTCGGACGAGTTCACTCTCAACGGTGAGTTCAAGAAAACCGGCTTCAATCTTCCGATGTTTGGTTTGTCGCTGCAAAACGACATCAATTTCAATCTCGCGTTTAGTCTCAACAAGAACGCCTCGCGCATTTACAGCATTTCGGATCTCGGCAGCGGCGGACAGCCGCGCGAGGGTACGACGCGCATCACCATCGAGCCGCGCGTACGCTATTCCATCAGTCAGCGCGTGCAGGCCTCGATTTTCTATCGCTACCAGCGCACGCGCCCGGACGCCGAAGCGGGCTCGCGCATCCCGGGAACCACCGTGCATGAGGGCGGTCTGGAGATGCGCATCACCATCGCCGGATCCTGATCGCGGCGGAGGGCGGCTTCCCGCCCCGCAGCGAGGTACGTGACCGTGGCATCCGGACTGGATCGTCCGGACAACGAATGCAATCGTCAACAACAACGCACAGGATAGCCATGAGCTTGAACATGCAGGACATGCTTGCGAAAGTGCAGGAACTGCAGAGCAGAATGACCGATGCGCAGGAGAAGTTGCGCGCGCTAGAAAGCACGGTCGAAGTGGGCGGCGGCATGGTCCGCGTCACCATCAACGGCAAGCAGGAATTCCGCTCCATCACCATCGAAAAATCCATCGTCACCCCCGACGATGTGGCGCTGCTGGAAGATCTGATTCTTTCGGCGGTGAACAAGGCCGTGGCGCAGTCTCAGAAAATGGCGCAGGAGGAAATGGGCAAAGCCACCTCCGGCATGCTGCCGAACATTCCCGGCCTCAACCTCGGGAATCTCGGCCTGTAGCCATGCTCTCGACCTCACCAGCACTGGATGCGCTCATCGCGGAGTTCTCGCGCCTTCCCGGCATTGGCCGCAAAACCGCGCAGCGCCTCGCTCTGCACGTGCTCAAGCAATCCGAGACCGATGTACAGCGCATGGCGCAGGCCTTGCTCGATGTCAAGGAGCGCATTCGCACCTGTTCGCAATGCTGCAACATCACCGAGGATGATCCCTGCGTGATCTGCAGCAGCCCCCGGCGTTCCCGCAACGTGATCTGTGTTGTGGAGGAATCCAACGACGTCTTCGCCATCGAACGCACGAACGAATTTCACGGCCTGTACCATGTGCTGGGCGGAAGCCTTTCGCCGCTCGATGGTATCGGTCCCGACGACTTGCACGTGCGCGAATTGCTCGATCGCGCCGCTGCGGGTGTCGAGGAAATCATTCTCGCCATGAATCCGAATGTCGAAGGCGAAGCCACCACACTGTACCTTTCGCGTCTGCTCAAACCCCTCGGCATGCGCCTGACACGCATCGCCCGGGGAATTCCCATGGGCAGCGATCTGGAATTCACCGACACGGCCACCATTAGCCGCGCCTTCGAGGGACGTATCGCTCTCTAACCCGGGGGAAACCCATGTCCTGGTATCGCCAGTGGTTCGCGGACGAACTGTACACGCATCTCTACGCGCATCGCGACGTGGATGAGGCGCGCGTCGCTGTCGATCTGTTTCAACAGGTAACGGGGGTACCGAAAGATGCCGTCGTCCTGGACCTCGCTTGCGGCACAGGCCGTCACACCTTCGAGCTGGCGCGGCGCGGGTATCGTGTGCTCGCCGCCGATCTTTCCCCCACCCTGCTCGCGGTTGCCAAAAGGAAGACGCAGAAATACGCCACGACGCTCCGCCTGCTTCGCGCGGACATGCGGCAGCTTCCGCTTCACGCTGCCTGCGACGCAGTGGTACAGCTTTTCACCGCCTTCGGCTATTTCATTTCGGACGAGGAAAATGCCAGCGTACTGGCTGAGGTGCGTGCGTCGCTGCGTCCCGGCGGCTGGTACATGCTCGATTTCCTGAACGCCGACGAGCTGCGCCACTCGCTGCTCCCTTACTCCAGGCAGCAGTTGGACGGCATCGTGGTGGAGCAATTCCGCAGCATCGAGCACGGTCGCGTGGAAAAACGCATCGTGGTACACGGCGCGGGCGAGCGCCGCGAGTTTCGCGAGTCCGTGCGTCTGTTTACACTGCAGGATTTTCAGCGTATGTTTCGGCAGGCGGGATTCAGCGATCCGCTCGTGTTCGGCGACTACGCCGGAGCCGCGTTTTCCACCAGTTCCCCACGATGTATCATGTTTGCGCGCGTGCCATGATTTCGCCACTCCGATTTTTGCCGCTCCTCGCAATCGTCTGCCTGTTCTCGGCATGCGAGTTGTTCGAGACGCGCGACGCGGAGCCGCCCGAAACCGGAAGCGCCACATTCACGCCGCCCACAACGCCGGATCTTGTGCTGGAAAATCTCCAGCACGCAGTGAGGGAAAAAAACACCGGGAATTACCTGCGTTGCCTCGTGGACACGCTGAACTCCACGCAGCAGTACCGCTTCATTCCTTCCGCCGCGGCGCTCGGCCGTTACGCCACCACGTTCGCCGATTGGTCGCTTCAGGCGGAGCGCAGCTATTTTTCCACACTCACCGCCTATGCCGGCAGTGCGGGACTCGCCTCCTTGCAGCTCACCGGCAGTTTCGTGCTACTCAGCGGCGACTCCGCCGTGTACGAAGGCGGATACGATTTGACTTTCCGCCACGGAGTGAACGGTGTGGCCGAGCAGGTGCGCGGATCCGTGCAATTCGTACTGCACACCGACCGATCATCCACATGGAGCATCACGCGCTGGACCGACTTTCCCGTCACCGACCAAACGAGCTGGAGTGAATGGAAAGGCCGCTTCGCACGTTGATACTTGCGGGCATCGCCTGCATCGCGCTGCTGGCGGCCTGCAATCCCTTCGCACCGGCCATCGACAGCGGCGATGCGTCGGATGTGCCGCTGATTTCCGATCAACGCGACATCGAAGGCGTGTTCCAGAATTTCCGCTATGCATACACCTTCAAGGACACCACCATTTACGGCGGGCTGCTGGCGCAGGACTTTGTCTTCAGCTACCGGGATTACGACAGGCTCATCGACGAGAGCTGGGGACGGGATGAAGAGATGCGCATCACCTGGCAGTTGTTTCGCAACGCGGGCAGCTTGAATCTGATCTGGAACAACATCGTCGGTTTCTCCGGGGATTCGCTGTACAGCAGCGTCACGCGCAGCTTCAATCTCACCGTGACCTTCACCGCCGACGACGTGGTGCGCGTCGATGGCAAGGTACGACTGGATCTGCGCCGCGCCTCGACGGGGGAGCCCTGGCGCATCGTTCTCTGGAAAGACGAATCGAATTTCTGAGCTCCCCGCCGCGCATTCGCGCGACGATTGCTGCCCGATACCGCGTTTTTTGCCTCCTCTCGGCAATTCCATTTCATTCCTCCGCACAGAGCGTGAAACATTTTCACGCATCGCCACTCATCTTCACACGTTGGCGTTGTGGAGGACCAAATACTCCTTGAAAACGGCGATTCTCGGTTTGGCCTGCTTTTTGCTATGTTCTCTGTGCTATTGAACCTCAATGAAAGTCTTTGGAGGTCGCCATGGTCGGACAACAAATGATTACGGAAGCGCGTGCAACACGCATCAGCGCAACCCGCGTGGCCATGGCACCGAGTGGAACTACAACCCGCCAGACTCATTATCATCCCACAACCTTACTTTACTCCCTCCTTCGACCCCTCGCCGATCTCGTAGATCGCCTCCGACTGCCCCATTGACCCCAGTTCCACTGTCTCATCCACCTCACATAGACCTCCGCGACACCCCCTCTCAGGGGGTGTACTTTTTTCCACTCCACCGCTCCACAGCCGCGTCGTAAAGCACAAACGCACGGAGGAGGCCCCGTGCGTTTGCGTAATGCGTGTGACGGCCAGACCGTCGCACTATGCTGTGCGTCGTGTCAGATTTTGGCTTTGGCGGCTTGCAGCACTTCCTTGCTGCCGGCGGATTGGAGGAAGACCACCACGTCGAGTTTCTCGGGATTCCAGTTGGCCTCGATGCTCATGTTGCGGGTGAAGGTGGCGCTTTGTCCATTTGCCAAGCTCACCGTCTCACCCTCGGCATCCGGATACATGCGCCGCATCACCAGGAAGTGGAAGTTCTCGGCATTGCCATCGTTGTACTCGATGTCGCTTTCCAGCAACACGGTGTGGAGGCGGAGGTCGCTGTACGCGGCGGTGCTGATGCCCGTCACCTTGATGTCGAGCTGTATCGTCGAGCCTTCGCGGCGTGGCGTGAGTTCGATGCGCGCACCGGCGGGTTTCTCCATATCCGTTTCCGCTGCGGCCTTCCATTCCGTGGCTTTCTGGCTGATCATCTGGCCACCCACCCAGGCCTTGGGCGCAGCGTATTGGTTTTCCGGCAGCGGATTGAACAGGTAGATGGTACGCGGGCGCGACCATTCACTGCTCTGCTTCCACAGCAAATCGGTGGGACGCGGCCACCAGACATGGTAGCGGATGGTGGCGACGCGGGAAGCGAAGGCCGGCGACTCGATTGCGTGCTGCCATGTCTCGTTCTGCAGGGCACAGGGAGCACAGTTCGCGCTGGTGATAATCTCCACCAGCGACATGCGCGGTTCGTCGATCGTGCCGGTCTGTCCCTTGCGCAAGGCCACGCGCGCCGTGCTCGCATTGCCCGTGGGATCGTAGGCGCGCGCGAGCAGTTCGTGATTGCCGTCGGGAATTTCCGAGGCGGGAATGGCAACCTCCCAGGGCGAGGCCGAGATCACGCGCAGCGGCGTTCCCGCATTGTTGAGGAAGAGCTCGATGCGCGTCACATTGTCGTTGTCACTGGCTGTGAGGCGAACCTGCACGTCGGCGGCGCCCACCGAATCGCCTTGCAGCGGTGCGATGAAGGCGACCACGGGATTCTGTATGTCGACTCCGGGTTCGTTGACGGCTTTGACATCGCAGGCTTGCAGTCCGACGAGGACAGCCAGCGCAGGGAGGAGAAGCAGGGAGTAGCGAAACTTCATGGCGATACCGCTCCGGAATGTGGTGAATACGTGCAATCTATCCCCCGATTTTTCTTCGTTTGTTGAGGAATTCGTACAGCGCGGTGTCGAAGGACATCGATGTGTCCATCAGCACATAGTCGATGCGCTGTTCCCTGCATTCCTTCTTGTAGCGCGCGATAAAATCGCGCATGGCCTCCTGATACGCGCGCTGAATCTGATACGGCTGCGTCATCATTTCCTCGTTGCTCTCCATGTCGCGGAAAATCGCATCGCGGCCGAAATTGAAATCGCGCTCGCGCGGATCGAGGATGTGGAACAGGATGACTTCATGCTGATTGTATCGGAAGTGTTTCAGCGCGGTGATCACCTGCTCGGGGTCGTCGAAGAGATCGCTGAACACCATCACCAAGCCCCGGCGCTGCAATCGCTCGGCCACGAGATTCAACGCGCGGCCCGTACCAGTGGCATTGGCGGCTTCGAGTTTTTCGAGCTCCGATAGTATGGTTTGCAGATAGGTTTTGGTGGAATGGGGAGGGAGGTAACGCCGAAGCTCCTCGTCGTAGGTCAGCAGACCCACGGCATCCTGCTGTTTCATGAGCAGGTAGGCGAAGGCGGCGGCGAGGTAAGAGGCATATTGCAGCTTGGATACCGGTCCCGCGCCTCGAAAGGCCATCGAGCGGCTGCTGTCCAGCACCAGATAGGCCTTGAGATTCGTCTCCTCCTCGAACTGCTTGATGTAGTAACGATCCGTGCGGCCCAGCACCTTCCAGTCGATACGGCGGATTTCGTCGCCCGGCATGTACTGCCGGTGCTCGGCGAATTCCACACTGAATCCGTGATAGGGCGATTTGTGCAGCCCCGTGATAAACCCTTCCACCACCAGACGGGCGCGCATCTCCATGGAGGAGAGACGCGAGACCACATCGGGTCGAAGGTAGGACTGCTGCTCGCGCGCCATCAGTTCTCCGACGCGCTCGGGGCGGACTGGTCGTTCGATTCCTGCAGCGATTCGAGCAGTTCCTCGGGCGACATGCCGAGGTGTTCCAACTCGAAGCGTGCGGTCTCGGCCATGGAACTGTCGGGATACTGTTTCAGATAGCGATCGTACACCTCGCGCGCACGCTCGATATTCCCGATGGTGTTCGCGTAGGTGTAGCCGGCGGCGAACAGCCCTTTGTGCCCGAATTCACTCGCGGGATACTTTTCGCAGACCAGTTCATACGCCGAGGCGGCCTTGTGTGCGTCGTTCTGCACGTTCAGATACAGTCCCGCGCTGGCGAACAGCGCCTCGGGTGCTTCGTCCGAGTCCGGATGCTCGCGGGTGATCTGTTCGAACAGGGCCAGGGCTTCCTTGCCCTTCTGCTGCATTGCCAGCGATTTGGCTTCGTCGAGCAGCGAGCGCGAGTCCTTGCCGCAGCCGACAACGAAAAGAAGAGTGAGGAGGGAAAATGAAATGAGCTTGCGCATGGGTCACCGTTTCTGTTCAGCAAAATAACATACCGCCTCGCGGGGCAACCTGCAATCCACGGAGAAATGCCCCATCCGACGGCGGGAAAATCCTTACTTCACCAATCGGGAAATCTGTTTGAATTCGTCCGTCCCCGACTTCACCAGCAGTTCGAACAACAGCATCTCCGTGCTGGTGAGCCGCGCGCCGAGACGCTCCATCACGCGGATACCGAGTTCACGATTGGCTTCGCTGCGGCTGGACACCGCGTCCGTCACCAGATGCACGTTGTATCCCAGGCCGAGCAAATCGCGCGCGGTTTGGTACACGCACACATGCGTCTCGATGCCGCAGAGAATGATATCGGTCTTGTGCATCTCCACCAGTTTCTGCTCGAATTGCAGTTCGCCGCAACAACTGAAACACCCTTTTTCGATCACGGGCGCGTTTCCAAGCGACTCCGCCACGGATGCGACGGTATGTCCCAGCCCCTTGGGATACTGCTCGGTGGCGAGCACCGGCACGCCGAGAATATTCGCACCCTGAATCAGTGTGCCCACGTTGCGCAGCAAGGCCTCGGAGTTCCAGGCGATTTCCGCCAGCTTGCCCTGGACATCGACAACAACGAGCATGGAATTTTGACGAGTAAGCATGTCACACCTCTGTTTCTGTGGCGTTGTCATCGCACTGCGCGGCGTGAGCGCTCATTGTGCGCCGCCGCTGTGAAAATGGTGCAGGGCATTTCCCGCGCTCAGGACTCGCCACCACTGGATGCTCCATCATCCACGGACGCGGCATGCAGGCGCTCCAGCACAAGAATACGGTTGGCAAAGTCCTCGCGCTTTTCGGGACGGAGTGCGATGAGATGGCGGTAGGATTCGATGGCCTCGAGGTAGCGGCCCTGCGCGACGTAAATCTCGGCCAGCGTTTCGGTGTGGGGACGTCGCACAAGGTTGACGGTTTCGACTTCGCTGTCCTCTTCGTCCACACGCGGATTCTCCTCCACCGGAATGCGGATGCGGGCTCCTTCGAGTTGCTCGGCGAGACGGGAGAGATCGAGTACCGGCACGCGGACCTCTTCGCCGCGCGTATCGGACTCCGTGGCGACGCGCGACACGGTCGGCGGGAGGAAGGACGGCAGCACATCGCTCTGTCGGCTCCACTGCGCGGCGCGGGGTTTACCGCCATCCTGCGGAAGCTGACCGGCCTGCTCGGCCCCATGTACCATGGCCATGTGCGGAGGATAGTCCAATTCGAGCACCGGGATGTGTTCCAGCAAGCGGCGCGCAACGATGGCGCCGGGTACCGTGCGCAATACCGTGTGCAACATTTCGCGTGCATCGCTGTACTGGCGCAGCAGCACATACGACTTGGCCGCAAGTACCATGCCCGCCGCGGACTCCGGCACATGCTTCAGTCCGCCGAGGCACACCTTCAGCGCCTGCGCGGGATTGTCGCGTTCGAGCCAGGCGGCGGCGAGCCGCACGAATTGCGGCGTGGCGGGATGCGCCGCGACATACCGTTCCAATTCTGCGAGTTCGCTGTCGTTACGTGGTAGTACTTGCTGCATGCTGCCAATGCTGGAAATACATTCGCCACGACGGGTACTCCATCGTGGCGAAACAACCCAAATACCGGAAAACGCTGTTAGCTTCGCTGCGGTCGCCCGTCACTCCTCGGTCGCCGGTCACGCCCCACGAGGCGCGAGCGCGTGGCGGATGGACATGAAGCCGACCATGCCGAATCCCATGCTGAACAGCAGCTGGAACGGCAACGCCGCGATTTCGAGGAAATACAACGACGCGCCAACGCCAATCAAACAGTACACGGCCAACACCAACTCAAGAATGACGCTGAACGTGACTTTGTGCGAGGCGCGGTATTTCTTGTTCTGCCACGAATCCTTCTCGTTCTCGATGCGGAACTTCGGCGTGCGAATGAACGCGCTCTTCTTGTTGAGCAGACCCTCGAACACCGCGCGGGAATTGTTCACGGAAAAACCCATGCTGCCCGACATGAACAGGGGAAAAAGAAAAATGCGCTTTTTCCAGTCGCTGTACACGTCCTTTTGCGAGTAGAGATAGAACAGGAAGGAACTCACGAAGGCCAGCACGAAAATCGACATGAAGGCGAAAAATGTGTCGTGCTCGCCCGCCTGCTTGATGAACACGAGCGGAACGTTGAGTATGCCGGTCAGCAGGATGAAGGGGAAAACGATGTTGTTCGTCAGATGCACGGTGGACTGCAATTTCACGCGAAGCGGCAGCTTCGATTTCCACACCTTCGGCAGAATCTTCTTCGAGGTTTCAATCGCGCCCTTGGTCCAGCGGAATTGCTGCGACTTCAGCGCGTTGATTTCCGACGGTAACTCGGCGGGCGAGGTCACCTCGTTGAGGTACACGAACTGCCAGCCCTTGAGCTGCGCGCGATAACTCAGGTCGAGATCCTCGGTCAAGGTGTCGGCTTCCCAATTGCCCGCGTCCTCGATGCAGTCGCGACGCCACACACCGGCCGTGCCGTTGAAGTTGATGAAGAAGCCCGACTTGTTGCGCACCTGCTGCTCGATGACAAAATGCCCATCGAGAGCGATGCCCTGCGCGCGCGTCAGCAGCGAGAACTCGTTGTTGAGATGCTCCCAGCGCGTCTGCACCATACCGATACGACTGTGCGAGAAATGCCGCAAGGTTTCCTGAAGGAAATCCGCCTTGGGCACGAAGTCCGCATCGAATATGGCAATGAATTCGCCCTTCGCGATGGTCATGCCGTATTTGAGCGCGCCGGCCTTGAAGCCCGCGCGATCGCCGCGGCGCACGTGCACGATGTCGTGGCCGAGTTCCTTCTTGGACGCCACGGCGGCGGCAATCACTTCCACGGTTTCGTCGGTGGAATCGTCAAGCACCTGGATCTCGAGCTTGTCCTTCGGATAGTCCATGGCACACACCGAATCGATCAGACGCTCGACCACATACAGCTCGTTGTACACGGGGAGCTGTATGGTGACCATCGGATGCTCGTCCAGGGTGTCCCTGCCCACCGGCCGCTTGTCCTTGTTCTTGAAGTAGTAGTAGACCATCACGAATCCGTGAGATCCGAACAAGCTCAGGATGGTCAGTGAGAACACGTACACACCCAGTATTACATTATCCATGACGTCGATGGTACCTCGAGTAGAGAAAAGGTCAACAAATTTACCAAGCGGAAAGGGTTTCCAGCAAGAGATCGTCGGTCAGGTTGTCCATGGCCAGCCGCAGGCCGGCGTCACGACCGGAAAGGCCGGCGGACCCGGGGTAATCACCGCTCGCGGTGAAATCCCTGGACCAGACTTCCTTGCGTTTGATGTTGTCAATCAGTGTGACTCGAACTTTGAGCGTTATCTGCAGTCGTGAGGCCTGAACGCCCTGTGATACGGCTATGGGCTGGTCAGGGAGAACGGAGGTAATCACGCCCCGCATTTCGACACTTGATGATTTCTGATCCGCCAACTGCAAGGTGTTGTCCGACTGGACTTTCTCAATGAGTTGGTTTGTCAGCGTTTCTCGCAGCGACGGTTGCCCGTAGCCGCTTTCGTCGTCGAACAGCGGAATCGCAATGCTCTTCCAATGCTCTGGCACGGCGGCACCGGTAAAAGAGTACGCGCAACCGGCGCATGCCGTCGCCACGGCGAACAGCAATGTAAACTTCCACATTTCCGCGAAGCAACGCAAGACACGCGTCATATTCCGTAGTCCTTGATTTTTCTGTACAGCGTTCGTTGACTGATCCCCAACGCCTCCGCCGCGAGTCGCCGATTGCCGTTGAAACGCCGTAGCGCATTTGTGATCAGCAGAATTTCCGCGTCGCGCAATGTCATTTCATCCAACGCCAGCGCGGGTGCGACGCTTTCCACTTCGACCGGCGGCAACTGCCGCTGCTGCCGCGCGCGCAATTCCTCAATGGCTTCTCGCATGCCAAGGATGTCCCCGCGCATCTCCACCAGCAGACGAAAAAGAATTTCACGTTCGGCCTGGTCGGAGGATTTACCGAGATGCACGGGCAATGCCGCCGACAATTCATGGGTATCATCGGCGCGCACGTACTTCGCCACCATGTGCTCGTCAACCACATTTCCCCTTTCGAGCACCATGATACTCTCGACCACATTTTTCAATTCGCGCACATTCCCCGGCCAGGAGTGCCGTACAAGCGCGTCCATGCCGTCGTCGGTGAGTAAAATGGACTCGCGCGGATCGGAGGGGAGTTCGCGAAGGAAATGGCGAACGAGCAGCGGAATATCCGAACGCCGATGCCGCAACGCGGGCAGGCGCAGATTCACCGAGCGGAGGCGGAAAAACAAGTCCTGCCTGAAACGCTTGGCGCGCACCTCGTCCTCGAGCCGCTTGTTGGTGGCGGCGAGCACGCGCACGTCCACATGCCGCGGTTCGGACGAACCCACGCGCATGTACTCGCCGCTCTCGAGCACGCGCAACAATTTCACCTGTGTGGAAATCGGAGTATCGCCGATTTCATCGAGGAAAATGGTACCACCATCCGCGAGTTCGAAATAGCCCTTGCGGGTTTCCACCGCTCCGGTGAAGGCGCCTTTTTCATGACCGAAGAGTTCGCTCTCCAAAATGCCTTCGGGAATCGCGCCGCAATTCACCGGCACGAAGCGCTTCGACGCACGGCGACTCGCCGCATGCATGGCCTTCGCAATCACTTCCTTACCCGTACCACTCTCACCGGTGATCAACACGGTGATATCGGTGGGGGCCACCTGCATGATGGTGTCCACCACTTCGCGAATCTCCATGGAGTTGCCGATGATTCCGTGGCGACGCTGAAATTCCTTGCGATCCTGCGCCTCACCCAGCAAGCGTTCCGCTGTCGCGTCCATCATTCCGTTTCTCCGATCGTAATCGTCATACCATCCACCGCCCACTCGAACGACCTCTGCCGCCCAGCTTCATCCCGTGCCTCCGCCTCGCTTTCCGGACCGATATGCGTGGCAATCACACGCACTCCCGGATGGCAAGCGGCCAGGTCGTCAAGTTCCTCGGCCGAAACATGCGTCGCATCCACCACCGCCACCGCCACGTCCGCGAGCACATCGCGCACGTCATCCACACCGGCGATATCCGCGGTGACGAGACAGCTCCCCGCGTCGCCGCCCAGCACAAAGGACCAGGCCTCGGCAACGCGTCCATGCGCCACGGCCACGTCGCGGATCCTGTCGAGATGCGTGTTCGCAACAGGCCGCACAAGCACACCTCCGCGAAGTGCCGGCGTTGCCGTGATGCCTTCGAATACAAGTTCGTATCCCCTTCGCTCCGCAAACATGAACATGCCGTCGAGGCTGGCTTCAAACCAGTCCCGCATGCCCGCCGGAAGATGCAGCGTGAGCGGAGCCGTGCGTTTGCGTACATGCAGCGCTTGCAGCAGCATGGGGAGGCCTGAGACATGATCGGCATGCGCATGCGAGATCCAGATGTCGCTCAGGGCATCGAGCGCGCCGCCTTCGAGCAAGGCCGCCGCCGCACCCTCGCCAGCGTCGATCAGCAGGTGGGTCGCACCTTCGCGCAGCAACACACTCGCGTGCCGCCGATGAGACGCGGGCATAGCCGACGCCGTACCGAGCAGGGTGATGCGCATCGGCGTCTCAGGGGTTGCGACGCACCACCAGTGCGTCGATATTCTGCTGCTGCTTGAGTTTGTTGGCAAAATTCCTCGCTTTATCGAACGACGGAAAAATGCCCACGAGCACCGCATGCACGGTTTTGTCCTTGCTTTTCTTGGCCTGTATGCTTGCCGTGTATCCCTTCGATTTCAAATCGGCGACCTGCGCCTCGGCATCGGCACGTTCGCTGAATGCTCCCACCTGCACGGACCAACTTTCCCCGGCCTCGCCCGCATCGCTTCCGGCCATAGCGCTCGACGTGCCGCCTTCTTTTGCGGCCTCGGGACGGGCGTAGGGAGACTTGGGATAGCTGCCGTTGATGCGATCGAGTTGTGTGCGCGCAGTGCGATAGGCGCCAACTGCGTAGCTGTACTGATAGAGACGGAACAGCGCATCATCGGCCCATTCGCTTTTCGGATGCTCGTCCGCAATGCGCTGATAGACAGGAACCGCCTTTTCGGCATCGGCTTCGAGCAAGGCCTTGAGGTACAGCACACCGGGATCGTCGGGACGCTTCTTTTCCAATGCCGGCAACAGCGCGCGTACGGCGGCATCCTCGCCTTGCCGCACCCGCGCCACCAGAGTGGCGATGTCATTCGCATCCTGTGCCGCCACGTTCACGGCCAGTGTCAGAAAAAGGAGGAAGGGAACAATGCTTCGCATGAACTCTGCCGGGATGTCAGGCGGCTTCGGATGCCGTCGTTGTGAGCAATTCTCCAAAGAGCGTCGCCGATGTGGACGCGGTGATGCGCACATCCACATAGTCGCCGACAGCGAAATCAGCACGCGCCACAACCACGGATTTGTTGGCGTCGGTGCGGCCCATCCACTCGTCGTCCGAGCGCTTGCTCGGACCTTCAAGCAAAATGCGCTCAATGCTGCCGACAGCGGCACGATTGATGTCGAGGGAAATTTCACGCTGGAGATCAATGATTTCCTGCAACCTGCGGCCCTTGACCGCGTCCGGCACATCGTCGCCCATGTTCCACGCGCGGGTTTTTTCCCGCGGCGAATATTTGAACATGAAGGCGCCGTCGAAGCGCACCTCACGCATCAACTCGAGGGTCAGCGCGTGATCCTCCTCGGTCTCGCTCGGGAAGCCCGCGATCACATCGGTGGATAAGGCCACGGCGGGGATGGCCTGACGAATCCTTCGCACCAACGCCAGGTAATGTTCGCGCGTGTAGGTGCGATTCATCAGATCGAGTATGCGGTCGGAGCCGCTCTGAAAAGGGAGGTGAATGTAGTTGCAGATATTCTCGCGCGCGGCGATCGCATCGATGAGCTTGTCCGACATGTCCTGTGGATGCGAGGTGGTGAAGCGCACGCGCAGCTGCGGATCGATATCGGCCACCGCCAGCAGCAGATCGGCGAAATCCCGGCCATTGTCGTCGTAGGAATTCACATTCTGGCCAAGCAGGGTCACCTCGCGAAATCCACGCGCCACGAGTCCGGCTATTTCTTCCACCACGCCATCCATCGCGCGGCTGCGCTCGCGTCCGCGGGTGAACGGCACCACGCAGAAGGTGCAGAACTTATCGCAACCCCGCATCACCGACACCCAGGCACTGATGCCCTCGGTGCGCAGGGGCTCGATATCCTCGTAGGTCTCCACTCTCGACAGTTTTGTGCGAATGCCCTTTTCCCCTTCGAAGGCCTGGTCGATCAGCTCGGGAAGGGCGCGGTACTCATCCGGGCCACAGACGATGTCCACACCACCCCGCTGCTCGAGCAACTGCTTCTTGAGGCGTTCGGCCATGCAGCCGAGAATGCCCACCACGAGATGGGGCTTGTGCTTTTTCAAATGCTCGAAGTTGGACAGGCGTCCATGGATGCGCTGCTCGGCATTGTCGCGTACCGCGCAAGTGTTGACGAAAATGGCATCGGCGTTCTCGATGCGTTCTTCGAGTTCGTATCCCTGCTTGCGCAATATGCCGTTGATGATTTCCGTGTCGGCCAGATTCATCTGGCAACCGTAGGTTTCTATGTAAATCTTCCTGTGCATGCGTCTCTTCTATGTCAATTTGGCAGTGTTCAAGTCAAAAAAAGTAGTAAATTACAAATGTAGACAGCTTTCCCGGTAGTGTCAAGGTAAATCGCCGCAGTGGAGACACGCAGCGGCGAGCGTGTGCGGCGATGGCACGCGGTGTTGCGGCAACGCTGGTGTTCGACATAAAGCAAAGGAGCAGCCACCGGGGTGACTGCTCCTTTCGGAAACGGGTTGAGCGAAGAAATTATTTCTTCTTCGCGGGCTTGGCAGCCTTCGCCGCGGGTTTCGCGGGTGCTTTGGCCTTGGGTGCCGGCGCCTTTTTCGCGACCTTGGCGGCGGGTTTCTCCGCAGGTGCGGCTTTCTTCGGAGCGACTTTCTTTTTCGGCGCGGGCTTCGAGCCGGTCAGGAGCACGCGATAGCGCACCGGCATCTCGACAGCCAGTTCGGCGATGGAACGACTGTTGACGAGAATGCGGATTTCCTCGCGAATGCGCTTCCATTCCTCATGGAACGGGCAGGCATTCTCCTCGCTGCACGGACTGAAGCCGGCGAGGCACATGTCGAAATTCATCGGGCCATCGACCACGGCCACGAGTTCGGCGATGGTGGAACCGGCGCCCTTCTCCGACAGGGAGAAGCCGCCCTTGGGGCCCTTCACCGAATTAAGGAAGCCGTAACGGCTCAGCGTCTGCAGAATCTTGCTGAGGAAGGACGACGGAAGGCCGAGTTCCTTGGCCACGTCACGCACGAGAATGTTCATCTCGGAGTTGTTGGCGGCGATGAACAGCATCGACTGGATCGAGTACTGGGCGGTCTTCGAGTAAAGCACGATGGATACTCCTTGAAAGTGGTGAATAGTAAAAAAAGATTTGATTACCTTATGGAAAAAAATGTAAGGGGTTTTTAACTCTTTGTCAAGAGGTTGAGACCCTTCCTGCGATTTTTTTTCTTTGGACGCACACCGATGCACGAAGACTCGGGATTGCTGCATAACACCAATCCTCGTAGAATTGTTTCAGATATGGAATTCCCCTGGAGCCACGCATGACCCACGATCCCACATTGCGCAACTGTACGTACGACCCGCTCGCGGCGTTCATGGCCCACTACTCCGACGCGCTGCCCGCGGATCGCATCGATGCCGATGCCCGCGCCGCACTCCCTGTGGAGCAACGGCTTGCTCAGCGCATCATCGACGGCGACGCTATCGGGCTGCACGACGATCTCGCGGAGGCGCTCAGGCAATGGGCTCCGCTCGACATCATCAATACCATTCTGCTCGACGGTATGAAAACCGTGGGCGAGCTGTTTGGCAGCGGGCAGATGCAGCTTCCCTTCGTACTGCAAGCCGCCGAGACCATGAAGGCCGCTGTCGCGTATCTGGAACCATTGATGGAACGTGTGGAGGGCTCAACCCGCGGCACCATCGTGCTTGCCACGGTGAAGGGCGATGTGCATGATATCGGGAAAAATCTCGTGGACATCATTCTCACCAACAATGGCTATCGCGTCATCAATCTCGGCATCAAGGTGCCCATCGAAAGCATGCTCGCAGCCGTGCAGGAGCATCACGCCGACGCCCTCGGCATGAGCGGCCTGCTGGTGAAGTCCACCGTGGTGATGAAGGAAAATCTCGAACTCATGCAGCGGCGCGGCTTGCGCATTCCCGTCATCCTTGGCGGCGCAGCACTCACACGCCGCTATGTGGACCAGGACCTCCGCGCCGTGTACGAGGCGCCGCTGCGGTATGCGCGCGACGCCTTCGACGGCCTGCGCTTCATGGAGGATGTCGCCATGGGCGTGCTCGCGTCTGCGGACCCGGCAATGGACAGCGGCAATGGCGACGGGCCTGTCGCTGCAGGCACACCCGAAGGCGACCTGCCCGACGACGCTCCGGGCGGCGCATCCATGGAAAGCGCGCTGCATCTGCGATCGCGGCAGGAACATGTTGCGGATCATCCGCCGGACATAGTGGCGACACGCGAAGGACGCCCCGCCTGGGAAGTGCGCAGTTCCGTGCGGCGCGACGCGCCCGTACCGACGCCGCCCTTTCTCGGTTCACTTACCGTCACCGACATCGCATTGGAACATGTGTACCGGTACATCAACGAGGCCGCGCTGTTTCGCGGGCAGTGGCAATTCCGGCGCGGCAAACGCAGCGCCGAGGAACAGGAGCGGGAACTGCGCGAGACCATCCTCCCTATGTTCGAGGAACTCAAGTTGCGGCTGAAGCGCGAGCGCGTGCTGCGGCCGTCCGTGGTGTACGGCTACTTCCCCTGTTCCGCCGATGGCAATGAATTGGTGGTGTACCGGCCGCGTGACCTCGCCGAGGAGCAGTTGCACGCCCGCTGGCCCCGCTCGTCCTATCGACGTGAGGAATTGGAAGAATGGCAGCGCTTCGCCTTTCCTCGACAGAATGGAGATCGTTATCTTTGCATTGCGGATTTCTTCCGCGCGGCGGACGATGACGAGGTGGACGTCTGCGCTTTCCATCTGGTGACCATGGGCGCTTTCGCCAGTGAATACACGGCGGAGTTGTTCCGCGCCGATCGTTACCAGGAGTACCTGTACGTCCACGGTATGACTGTCGAATGCGCCGAGGCCCTCGCCGAGTACTGGCATCGCCAGATACGGACGGAGTTGGGCATCGCGGCACAGGACGCGCCGGACATCAAACGGCTGTTCTCGCAGGGCTATCAGGGTTCGCGCTATTCCTTCGGCTATCCGGCCTGTCCGAATCTTGAGGACCACAGGCAGTTGTTCACGCTGCTTCGTCCCGAGCGCATCGGCGTGTCGCTCACCGAGGAATTTCAGCTCGTTCCCGAACAAAGCACCAGCGCGATCATCGTGCATCACGCGGAAGCGAAATATTTCAACGTCAAAGAGTAACGCGCCTGGCGCGTAAAGGTACGGACAATAACGTGGCACGCTCGAAGGGATGGTTCCCTCGTCTGCTCGCGGCAACAGGTCGCGGGCTTCTCTGGTTCGTCATCATTCTCGTCGGGTGGTGGTTTCTTTCCGCCATGTTCCCCGGGCTCCCCGGTCCCGCCTCGGCGGCGAAGTCGCTGCTGGGCGTGGTCAAATCCACCTCGGACGACCTGTATTTCTGGGCGGAGGAGGACAAGCTGCGCGAGGCCGCCGAGAAAGTACGCAGCACCGCCGTGGACGAAGGCGGGCAGGACACCATGCAATCCGACGCCGAGCGGCTCAGTGGCGACAGGCGTTCGCGCATGCCTCTGCGGCCGATGCAGGAGGATTCCGCCCTGCACGCGCAGCTCACCACGCTGTCGAAAATGCCGCCCATTGGCGGACGCCGCATCAACGTGCTGATCATCGGTATCGACTCGCGCCTCTCCGTGCGCGACGCGCGCGCCGATGCGCTGCATCTTGTTACGGTAAATCCGGATTCCGGTGTGGTGGAAATCATGTCGGTGCCACGCGACACGTACTGTGATCTCGGCTACCCCGACACCACCTCGTTCAATATCATCGCCAACGCGAAGCTCCCGGGCAACAACCGCCTGATGCAAAAGATCGGCGAGATCACCAAGCGGGGAACGGTGAAGTACTACATCGAGGTGGGCTTCAGCCAGGCCATGGGCATACTGGAAATCCTCGGGTACAAAGATCCCGGTAAGACGCTGCAATTCCTGCGCACGCGCAAAATGCTCGCCGGCGGCGACATTCAGCGCGCGCACAATCAGGCGCTGTTTCTCCGCCAGAATCTCATCGACAAATTCGCGCTGCTCACCGGCGCAACGGGCGACGTCATTGTGTCGGCCGGCCTGAATTTTGTCACCACCAATCTCGACAGGGAGTTCTGTCTGGGCTTGCTGTACGCGCTCAAGGAAAAGGGCTTCCCCCATCACCGGCACGACGCGGTGCGCCTGCGCCTGCCGCCGCAGTACAACATTCGCCTCAAGGAAATGATGGCCGACTCGGCCACCATCGACCACACGCTGCAAAAGGTCGAGCGCTCCCTGGGTGAGAATGCGATGCCCACGCGCGACGTTGCGAACTATTTGCGCAAGGTCAGCCGGCTTGCGCGGGCGGATTCCGCCCGGCCCGGCCAGGTCATCCACCGCCTCAACCGCCTGGTGGAGCAGCGCGCCTGGTTGCAGATTCCGGACCGCGCGGTACGCACTCCCATTCGTGACAGCATGATGCTCATGCTCGAGCAGGCTTATCGCAAAGTGGGGAAAAACGATGAAGCCCGCCGTGTGCTCGCATCGCGCGAGGCAGAGGACATTTTACTGCGCCGCGAAAACGAGTAACGGAACGAACATGCCCGGCCGCTGGTTGTGCTGAAGTTGGATTTATTCCAGCATCGCCCTAGTTTTCGGGCATAGCAAGCAACGCAGTATTCACGTGTTCACATCACTACGGGAAGATACCATGGCTATCAAGGTAGGCATCAATGGGTTTGGACGTATCGGGCGCCTGGTGTTTCGGCGTGCACTGGAAGTCGGCGGTTTCGACTTCGTTTCCATCAACGACCTTACTGATGCGAAGACACTCGCACATTTGCTCAAGTACGACTCGGTGCATGGACGTTTCAAGGGCACCGTCGACGTCGACGGCACGGATCTCATCATCAATGGCGACCGCCTGAAAATCACCGCCGAACGTGATCCCTCCAAACTGGATTGGACCGGTGTGGATGTGGTCATCGAATCCACCGGCATTTTCCTCACCCGCGAAGTGCTCTCGAATCATTTGAACAATGGCGCGAAGCGCGTTGTACTGACCGTGCCCGCCAAGGATGAGATCGACGCCACCGTGGTGCTGGGCGTGAACGACGCCGTGCTCACGGGCGAGGAAAAAATCGTGTCCAATGCCTCCTGCACCACCAACTGTCTTGCGCCCATGGTCAAGGTGCTCAACGACACTTTCGGCGTGGAAAAGGGTTTCATGACGACGGTGCACAGCTACACCAACGATCAGCGTTTGCTGGACTTGCCGCACAAGGATTTACGCCGCGCCCGTGCCGCCGCTACCAACATCATTCCCACCACCACCGGCGCCGCGCGCACCGTGGGCAAGGTGATTCCCGAATTGAAGGGCAAACTCGACGGCTTTTCGCTGCGCGTACCCACGCCCGACGGTTCGATCACTGATTTCGTGGCCACGCTGCGCCGCGAGGTGACCATCGAGGAAGTGAACGCCGCCATGAAGGCCGCCGCGGATGGCGCCATGAAGGGCGTGCTGGAATACACCGAGGACGAAATCGTTTCGAGCGATATCATCGGCAATCCGCACTCCTGCATTTTCGATGCGCCATCGACAATGGTCAATGGCAATCTCGTGAAAGTCATCGGCTGGTACGACAACGAGTACGGGTACTCCTGCCGCGTGGTCGACCTCGTCAAGAAGCTCGTCGGTTGAGTGTTCGAGCACTGTGGACAGTGACCCGCGGCCCTGTCCGTGGGTCACTTCTTGTTTTCGACATACCCATTTCCCAGAACCGAAGCATGCGGAGTAGCACAAGATGAACAAGCTGAGCATCACTGACATTGATTTGCACGACAAACGCGCGCTCACCAGAGTGGATTTCAATGTTCCCTTCGACAAGGACGGGAGCATCAGCGACGACACGCGCATTGTGGCCTCCTTGCCGAGCATCCGCCACATGGTGGAGCGCGGGGCGAAAGTTGTACTCATGAGCCATCTCGGCCGCCCCAAGGGCAAGCCCAATCCCGAATTCAGCCTACGCCCCGTGGCCCTGCGTCTGGCCGAATTGCTCGGCCGTCCCGTGGGCTTCGCTCCCGCGTGCATCGGCGCCGACACCGAGGCGCTGGTTGCCGCCATGCAACCGGGCGATGTGCTGTTGCTGGAGAATGTCCGTTTCCATGCCGAAGAGGAAGCCAACGATCCCGCATTCGCCGCGCAGCTTGCGCGCCTGGGCGATGTATACGTAAACGACGCCTTCGGCTCGGCGCATCGCGCTCATGCCTCCACCGAGGGCGTGGCGCGGCTGCTGTCGCCGGCAGTCGCCGGCTTGCTCATGCAAAAGGAGATCGACTATCTCGGCAAGGCCGTGGGCCATCCCGCGCGGCCTTACACCGCCATACTCGGCGGGGCAAAAATTTCGGGCAAAATCGATGTGATCCAGAATCTGATGGAAAAAGTCGATACTTTGTTGATCGGCGGCGGCATGATGTTCACCTTTCTGAAGGCGAAAGGGCTGGAGATCGGCAGCTCGCTGCTCGAAGAGGACAAGCTCGAACTCGCGGCAAATATCCTCCGCGATGCCGAGGAACGCGGCAAGACCTTGCTGCTGCCTGTGGACACCGTTGTGGCGGATCGCTTCGCCGACGACGCCGAGCAGCGTGTGGTTTCCGTGGACGGCATTCCCGCCGATATGATGGGGCTGGACATTGGTCCTGAAACCATTGCACTGTTCGCGCGTCATATCAAGGCATCGCGCACGGTGGTGTGGAATGGCCCCATGGGCGTGTTTGAAATGCCCAACTTCGCCAAAGGCACGCTCGCCGTGGCACACGCGATGGTGGATGCCACAAACGAGGGCGCGACGACGGTGATCGGCGGTGGCGACTCCGCCGCGGCCATCGCGCAGGCGGGGTTGGAGGATCAGGTTTCGCATGTCTCCACCGGTGGTGGTGCTTCCCTTGAATTTCTCGAGGGCAAGGAACTCCCCGGTGTGCTGGCTTTGACGGATAAACAGTAATCACGGCGGAGCGGTCTCCCCGCTCCGCATCAACGCAACGGATTGGCATGAATCCTGGAAGATCATATCGCACCGATGAATACCGCCCGCAATTCGGCGGCTTCAGCTTTTTTCCACCCGTGGTGAAATACCTGCTCATCACGAACGTCGCCATGTTCATTGTGCAATGGATGGTGATGGAAAGTGGACTCACCTTTCAGGGCGTGGAAATCGGGTACTGGTTTGCCACGCTGTTCTACCTCTATCCGATCGGCGAGGGCTTCCAGATCTGGCAGCTCGTGACCTACATGTTTCTGCATGGCGGACTCGGGCATATTTTCATGAACATGCTCATGCTCTGGATGTTCGGCATGGAGGTGGAGAATCTTTGGGGATCGAAGAAATTCCTGATTTTCTATTTCGTTTCGGGCATCGCCGCCGGGTTGGCCAATCTGTTCATCGCGCCCATATTCACCAGCACCGGACCCACCGTGGGTGCTTCGGGTGGCGTGTACGGCGTGCTGGTGGCTTTCGCGATGATGTTTCCCAACCGCTACATTTTCCTGTATTTCTTCGTCCCGGTTCGCGCCAAGTACTTGATCACCTTCTTCATTGTGCTCGAATTGTTCAATGGCGTGCTGGGCACGCAGGAGGGCATAGCGCACATGGCACATCTGGGTGGTGCGCTGGTGGGCGCGTTGTGGGTGCTGCTGGATTCGCGCGGAGTGATCGACCGCTTGCTGCGGAAAGTGGATTCCCGCACGGCGCGTGGAGAAATGTTCACGGACAGAAGCAAAACCCGCGAGGCCACATTCTACGACATCTCCTCATCGGCACCGAAACCACCGCTCGACGAGCGCAGTGCTTCGCAAAAAGTGATCGACGAGATTCTGGACAAAATCAGCGTCTCGGGCTATGGCAGTCTGACCGAGGAAGAGAAGCGCATTCTTCTCGAAGCCAGCCGCCGCATCCATCCCGATCAGGGACGGGACTGATTTACCCCGGCACGCGCGGCGGCGAGGAATTCCCCGCCGCGCTCGCGTGTTGTGTCAGGGTCCCATTCATCAGAGAATTCGCATGATCGAAATACCCGTCATTCAAAATCCCAACGCTCCCGTCTGGCAGCCGCCACAGGTCAAAACCATCCGCCGCAAGACGCGCAAAGTCCTGGTTGGCGGCGTCGCCGTGGGTGGCGATGCACCCATCTCGGTGCAGACGATGACCAAGTCCAAGACCGCCGATGTGAAAGCGACGCTGGAGCAAATCCACAAGGCCGCCGAAGCCGGCTGCGATATCGTGCGCGTTACTGTGAACGACAAGCAGGCCGCCGCGGCCATGGCCGACATCGTGAAGGGCTCGCCCATACCGGTGGTGGCCGACATTCATTTCAACCACATTTTCGCCCTCGAAGCCGTCGCGGCCGGCGTGGCCAAAGTGCGCATCAACCCGGGCAACATCGGCTCCATCGACCGCATCCATCAAGTGCTGCGCGCCGCCAAAGAGCGCGGCGTACCCATTCGCATCGGCGTGAACTCGGGCTCGCTCGAAGAGGACATTCTCGAAAAGCACGGCTACCCCACAGCCGAGGCGCTGTTCGAAAGCGCTATGCGCCATGCGGAGATTTGCGAGGATTTCGGCTTTACCGATGTCATCATTTCCGTTAAATCCACCGACACCCGTTTGATGATCGAGGCCTATCGCTACCTGGCCGAGCGCACCGATTATCCGCTGCATCTCGGCGTCACCGAAGCGGGGACGGCCAAAATCGGGACCATCAAATCGGCGGTGGGTATCGGCACGCTGCTGGCCGAGGGCATCGGCGACACGGTGCGTGTATCGCTGACCGACGAACCGTGGAAGGAAGTGGAAGTGGGCAAGGAAATCCTGCGCTCGCTGGGCCTGGCCACGCGCAATGTGGAGATCATCGCCTGCCCCACCTGCGGACGCCTCGAAGTGGATCTGTTCAAAATCACCAACGAACTCGAGGAACGCCTTGCGGGCCTGAAAAAGCCGCTGAAAATCGCGCTGCTCGGCTGCGTGGTGAACGGTCCCGGCGAAGCCAGCGAAGCCGACATCGGCATTGCCGCCGGCAAGGGCGTGGGCATTCTGTATCGCAAGGGCGAAGTCGTGCGACGGCTCAAGGAAGAAGAAATCATCGACGCCGTGTACGAAGAAGCAATGAAATTCGTCCCCGAGCATTGATCCGTTAATCAACCGCCGGCGCGCGCCACTTGGCCCGCCGGCGGTTGAATTTCCACCCGTTGTTCTGTATCACGACGTCAGGGAGGCGTCATGCCACAACACATCCTTTCCACCATCAAGGGTGGCGTCACCGCGCTGCTCGATGTACTCTATCCACCGGTGTGCCTGGGCTGTGGCACGCGCATCATCGCGGGTGATGTGCTGTGTGCGCAATGCCTTGCGGGACTGCCCGCTCTGCCCGTAACTGCGGAGCGCTCGCTCGAGCACATACAGTCGCTGACCTTTCCATCGGAAGCCCGCATGATGCTGGTGGGCTTCGAGCATGAAAGCGGCGGCGTGCTCGAGGCCTGCATTCATGCGATGAAATACCAGTCGATGCAATCGGTGGCGCGCTGGCTCGGCCGCCTGCTCGGCGAACAACTGCACGGCTCGGCCATGCTCGAAGGCGATCCCTTGCTCCTTCCCGTTCCCCTGCATCGCATCAAGCAAATCGAGCGCGGATATAATCAATCCGCCTTGCTCTGTGAAGGTCTGTCCGAGGAAACGGGACTGGACGTGCGCGAGGACATTCTCCTTCGCCGCCGCTACACCCTGTCGCAGGCGGCCGCGCGTCTGCATCGCGAGGAGCGACGCAACAATATGCTGGAGGCGTTCATGGTAAACGACAGCGCGCTGGCCGCAATGCGCGACCGGCCCATGATCATTGTGGACGATCTGCTAACCACGGGCGCAACCATGGGCGAATGTGCGGCCGCCTTGTACGAGCATGGCGTACGCGATATACGCTTCCTCGCGCTCGCGCGACCGCGCGGGTAGCCCCCCGCGCTCATCGTGCAGCGGTTCCCGAGATCCGGTTGTGGCATGAGAGACACGGAGCAGTGCCTCCCGCACGTTGCCGGTTCAAGCTCTGTCAGTGAAATACGAACACCGGCACGCTGCCATCCTCGATCACGGTGCGGGCGGTTGAGCCGAAGAGATACTCCGCAAGTCCGCGCCGGATGGGACGACCGAGAATCACCAGAGCCGGATACAGCTCCTTCACCACCTGCATGATCGCCGCATCGGCCTTGCCCGCACGCAGCATGATACGCGCCTCGATGCCGTGGGAATGGAGGAATTTTACGGCCTTCTCGAGGTTGTATTTCTGCTTGTCGTAATCCATCGCCACACAGAGCAGGGTCACCGGATAATCACTGGGAATGTCCGGCGTGACATGCGCATAGGCCTGCAGCGCCCGCGCGGCGCCCAACGAGCCGTCGTAGGCGATGATGACGTTGCGGGGAAGGTCTTGCGTATCCGGCACGGCCAGCACGGGACACACCGGATCCTTCAGCAGCATTTCCAGCGTGTCGCCCGGTCCTTCGTGCGTGGGATAATGGAAAAAGGTGCGCACACCGGTGATGATCATGTCGGCGGTTTTTCCTTCGTCGAGCAGGCCCTCGAAAGGGATGCCCGTGTAAATGATGTCCTCGTGCGGAACACCGGCGAGATCGCAGGTCATGCGGAATTGCGCAATCAGTGCTTCGGCATGATCCTTGGCCTGATTGAGCATGGTGGACACGGCATGCTCCGACATCTGGAACGCTCCGGGCTGCGCACCCATGGCCAGCTGTTCGATGTTCGGCCGGTCGATGACCGCCACACCGATCAGGGTTCCTTCGTACAGCTTCGCGCGCCGAATAGCCATGTTCACGGCGCTGTTGGCGTACGGTGAACCATCGAGTCCAACGACGATACGCTTGCTCATGCTGCCTCCTGTGTATGCAATGGTAAAATCACGTGCGTTAATGGAGAGAGATTCGCTGCCGCGCGCTTGCTCATGGGGTCATTGCCGTCGCACCCAGATGCGCACGCCGTGGGCGGGCACGGTCACATCGGTTGTGGTCTCACTCAATACCGATTCGGGAAAACCCACAATGGGCACGATCCCGGCTCGCGCATCGCGGACCACGAGGTCCCAGCTGCCCTCGGGGAGCTGGCGTCGCGGGACACGCCAATCGCGTGCGGACGTGTTGACGAGCACACAGACCGTTTCATTCACCACATACCCGAGCAACATCGGGTCCTCGGGCTCTATCCAACGAATGTAGGAGTCCGGCACCCGATGTCCCACGCGAAACACCTTGCCGTGCGCGCTGTTGCGCAGTGCGAGCAGGCCCTTCCAATAGGCCGCCATCTCGCGATAATTGCATGCGGCACCATCGGCGGTGTCGAGGCTCAACGTCTCCCAGAGAAACAGGTTAGGCCGGCGAAGGTTGTAGGTGTCGCGCTTGCCATGAATGTAAATCGGCCCGGTTTCCGTCCGCGCCACGATGTTCACCAAGGGCGAGGCGGCTTTGCTGCGCATGAACTCCGTGCCGCCATGAAGGACCACGGGACCGAGCGAGGTGAGCAGCAGCGCCGCGGCAATGCGGTACGGGCCCTCCTCCACGCCGAGCAGTCCATTCCAATCCCTTGTGGCGAAGCGGTCCGCCAATGCCCAGTTGTCGTGAATGTCGAGGTAGTTTATGCCGTGATTGGGCGTGTGTTCTTCCTCGAAGCTGTTGGCGATGGCGCGCTTGGCAGCATCACGGTTGCCATTGCCACCGGCGTAGCCGCGATCCTTGTTTTTGTCGCGCGGGGAATCGGGCGGACCGCACAGGGCATTGCGCGTGTCGTCCTGAAAATAGGTGATCGGCGCATCCACCTTGTACCAGTTCCAGTCGGGATTGGCCTCGTAATCGGGATCGGACGAAGCGATCCAGGGTTCGCCGTAGATGATGATGTCGGGACCGAGTCGACGGCGCAATTCGGCGAGGGTTTGCTTGTCGGTGAGCCCGGCAAGATCGATGCGGAAGCCATCCACACCGTAGTCCCGCACGAGCATTTCGCATTGGTCGTAAATCCAGCGTGCGGTCATGGGACGGTCTTCGGACTTGGTTTCGGTGCCGTATTCGCCGATGAATTGCGCCTCGTTGTTCGTGCGATACCAGAGATGCCTGTCGAGCACGCGGAAGTGAAAAAACATCTCGCGCGCGTCCATGCGCTCCGCGGTGTGATTGAACACGAGATCCACGATTACAGCGATGCCGCGCTCGTGAAAGGCCGCAACGAGATCGCGGAAATCCTCGTTCTGCGAGCCATGTTCCGCACCCTTCTTTCGATAGCGCGACTCCAACGCCATGGCATGCGAAGTGCGATAGCCCCATTGGTAATTGCTGCTGTCCACCATCTGCTCGCGCATGAAGACATCGTTGGCAAACGCCCTGCGCCATTCCTCGTCGGGGTAATGCAGATACTCCTGCACCGGCAGCAGGTGCACCACGTTGATGCCCAGCGCAGCGAGATAATCGAAGCCGATGGCGTCGCCACGCGAATTGCGCAGACCCGTGCGATAAAAGCCCGCGAAGCTGCCACGCTCCTCCTCGGGCAGACTATGAAGTGCAAGGGTGAAGTCCTCGACATGCACCTCGTAGGCCACCACATCCTCCATGCGTGGTCTACCACCGCGTACAGGCTGCGGCGGCGAGGGCAGGGCGCGCACGCGGCTGCGTCCGAAGCTGTCGTCGCTCACCGTGGCCCAGGGATCACTGATATGCACCGGCGTTTGCTCGTAAAATTCATTCCCGGGATCGGGCGGACCATGCACGGTGAAGTCATACCACCACCCTTCGAGCTTGCCCGGCAGTGCGACTTCCCACGCGCCATCCGAACGCCGCACAAGCGGCACCCTCCGTTCGTGCACCGCGTCGCGATTCCCCCGGTACAGATACAGCGCCACGCTGTCGGCCCGCGGAGCCATGACGCGGAAGGTCGTGGCATCGCGCGCGGACTCGTAGTGTGCGCCAAGTTTCGCATCAGTGTAACAATGGCGCATCCACCCATCGAAAGAGCACAGGTATTCGCCCGCATGCCCTTCCACGATCAGATAGTACACGCGGCGTATATCGAGATCCTCGGCCGGATACAACTGCAGCATGCGCGAACCGGTCCAGAACACCGATGCAATGGGCACCGGTGTACCGTCGGCGCGGCGCAGGCGATAGTGGGCGGGATCGAGAGACGGCGTGGCGTCGCCACGAAGCACATAAAATCGGATATGCCGCGCTGCCACGATCTCCGCGCGAAATTCCGGGGCTGGCGCCGAGGGTTCGAACACGAGATTGCCCGCATCCACATTGGGCGCCGAGGCCGGCGGATTCATCCACTCGCCCGCGTCGACGCGATATTTGAAACGCGCATTCACGAAGCCCTTCGCCCCAGTCTTGCGCAATTCCCACACGCGGGTCGCTGCGGATTTCGCCAGCGCCCAGGCGGCATCGTCCATATCATGCTGCCAGCCGCGCATGCCACCTTCGAGCAGCACGCGGGCGGGCCGCACGTCGTACAGCGCCTCGTCGAAAAGGAACACCGCGGTGTCGCCTCGGAGCGCGTAGCCCTGGAGGCGTTCGGCGGACGTGTACTGTTGCGCGGATATCCCGCCTGTCACCACAAGCATGCAGATGTACAGTACTGCGTGCGGCAGTGCGCTCAAGCTCATTGCTTCACCATGATTGTGCCCCCGAAATATAAGACCCGCAGGACGAGAAAAGCGAGGGAAGCGCGGCGTTTTCCCACTGCATTTCCGCGCAATCGTACTCCCCTTCGGCGCATTGGTGGCGGAACGCGCGCTGGCGTATATTTCGCCGATGCACAGGAGGGTACGCAACACATGGACATGATACTGGAGCGCGCACGTGCTGCGATGGCCGACGGACGTCACGACGACGCCATCGCATCGTTTCGTGAAGCATTATCCCACGCCACAACCTCGGAGCGACGAGAGGCAGTACTGCACGAACTCGCGGAGGCCTTTGAAGCCATGGGCAACACCGCCGAGGCCTTGGCCGCGCTCAAGGAAATCCTGGATTTCAATGAGCATTCGGCAGCGGCTTGGAACAGTGTGGGCCTGATCTGCAGCTCCCTGCAACGGCACGAGGACGCGCGACGGGCCTTCGAGCAGGCCGCACGCCTGCAACCCGACAACGCCGAATTGTTCATCAACATGGGATCAATATCCCTGAAACTGGGCGACCCCGGGAATGCACTCGAGTATCTGCGTACAGCGATCGAGCTTGCGCCAGCGCATCCGGTGGCGCACGCGAATCTCGCCATCACCCTCGCCCTGTTCGGCCGCCTCGAGGAAGCGGAAGACGCCTTGCGCCTCGCCGTGCTTTACGGCTTTGCCCAGGCCGAACCCATTCAGCAGCGCATCGACGCGTTGAAAGCCGTGCGCGACTCCGTCACCCGCAGTGAAACCGATACCGCGCCATCAGAAGAGGAAGCGCTCAACGACGACAGCGGCGTGGACGCGCTGGTGCTGGCGGAAATCGAGAAAGACATGTACGCTCTGGCGGAACAGCGCTACGCCGCACAGCCTCCGGACGACACGCTCGCTCCACGCATGGCCCTGCTCCGTGTGCAGATTCGCCTGCTGCGCCGCAAACTCGGCATGGAGGAAATTCTGGAGAGCGATATCGTTCATGGCATCAATTACATGCGCGACGAGGATTGATCGATTGGAGAGAGTCCGCTCTGCTATCTTGCCTTTTCCCCGTGATCGGCGTACCTTACGCATCACCCTGCATCCGTCACACTATCCGGTAGCATCCCTGCGGTGAACAAAGCGACCATTGGCATCGGAGCAGTCATGCTTGCGGCAGCGGCTGTGTTCATTTATTTCGACGAGCCGCTGTACATCCGAATCATCTCCGGTGTCATCTTCGTCACCGGGGCCGTGCTGCTGTATCAACTGCTTTCCAGCAGTCTCGCCGCAGGCGAGGACGAAGCGGGCGGCGACACCGCCGAGGCGGCTCCCGCACCCCGGCGCGAGGCGGCGAGGCGCGAGACGGCGACACGTGAAGGCGGAGCGCGCGACACGGCCCAGCGGGCCGACGAAGCGGCCATCGGCGCGCAGGAAGCGCAGGCCGAACTTCCCGCGCTCGATGCGTTCGCACCGGAGGACAGCATTCCCCCCGAGCTGTACCGCCTTCCCGACGACGGGCTGCCCACCGACGATCCCCGCGCGGAATTCGACTTTCTCACGAATCGCTTGCTGCAAGTGCTCAAGGAGCACGTGCTGGCCAACACTGTGGGACTGTTCTGGATCAACATGGATCGCGAGCAGATCATCATTGGCGAGTTCGTGACGGATAGCAGGAATTTCACCACGGCCCGGCGCATGAGCATCGGAGCGGATTTGCTGAGCCGCATCGCGCTGAATGGAAAGCCCGAGATTGTGGCCGAGATTTCGCAGGCCAGCGAAGGCGATGTGGCGATCTATTACGATGCGGCCGAGGGTATACGCTCCATTGTGGGTGTGCCACTGTTTTTCGGCGACGAACTCATTGCCGTGCTCATGGCCGACAGCAAAGCCCCCGACGCCTTCGGACTCGAAAGCGTTGCGGCGATAGGTCGCGTATCCTCGCTTATTGCCCTGCTGCTCAACAGCTACAATCAGAAATACGATCTCGCCGCCGATTCGCGCATGCTGGGCGTACTCGACCGTTTGCGCAAATCCCTCGGCACTACGCAGGATTCCCACGGTATCGCTTCTGCCGCGGCGCAGGCAGTGACGGAGATTATGGATTGGGACTACGTGGCCGTCATTTTGCATCATCCCGACCGACAGGTGTGGGCGGTGGTGCGCAGCATGTCCAAGGCCGCGAATCTTCCCTACATCAACGAAGGCGTGACCGTCGGTCTGGAGCATTCGGTGCTTCGCGCCGCGCTCGAGCATCCGGAAGGCGTCATTCTGCCCGCTCCGGGCAATCCCGACTACCGTTTTCACGAAAAGGAAGTGATCAATTCCAGCGGACAAATTTGCGCCATTCCCATGGCGAGCGCCAGCGCGTGGTACGGCCTGCTTGTTGTGGAATATCGTGAAAACCATCAGTACGCCGCACAGGATTTGCGCATTCTTCAGCGCATCGCCTCGGCCAGCACGGCGGCACTGGAAATCGCCCGTCTGCGCGAAGTGACGCGCAACCATTTGCTCATCGACGAAAGTACGCAGGTGGCGAGCCGCACCCTGCTGCTGCAACGCCTCAAGGAGGAGCAGGAGCGCGTCACCGCGGTGGGCGGCAGCAATGTGCTGTTCATTGTCGCCCTCGACAATCCCGACGACCTCGTGCAGCGTCACGGCAAGAACGAACTCGAAACCGCGTTGCGCCGCATCGGCGAGGCACTGCGCGAGCACCTCCGCCCCTTCGACCTCGTGGGCCGCTTCGATACCTCGTCCTTTGGCGTGCTGCTGCTCCATTCCTCACCCGAGGACGCCTACTTGCGCGGCGAGAAAATTCGCAAGCACATCGCCGGCAGCGTGCACTCGCGCGGCAATGTCACGTATTCGCTTTCCGTCAGCATTGCCGGCTGCACGATCTCGCAGGGTACGGATACCGAAGGATTGCTGCGCCTCGCCCGTCAGGCGCTGGATCGCGCGGTGTCGGACGGTGGCAACTGCGTGAAAGTGGTATAGCGTACTCGGCTCTGCCTGTCGCTACGATGTGCAGCGGGCCGCCAGTGGGTGCTGTTCCTGCTCTTGAAATTGTCTGACTCCGGTTGCATATTCAATCTTGCTCTTTTCGGCACTTTCCGCCGTGGAGAGCAGGTGGCGTTCGCGTTGCTCCGGACACGGCTTTTACGGTCACGGAATTCCCCGGTGCAAGGATTTGTTGTAACGTTTCGCGTGTCCACGGTGTTATCCCCTCGGATGCGCCGGCAGCGACACAGCGCCGCATCACAGATTGTCATCATCAGCGCAAGGTGAAAGCGTGAGGATTTCGAAACAGTATACCAACCGGGAAAGCCAATCCCTGGACAAGTACCTGCAGGAGATCGGCAAGGTTGATTTGCTGACTCCTGACGAGGAAATAGAGCTTGCCAAGAAAATCAAGGCCAGCGGTCCCGGATCGCAGGGGGCATTGGAAAAATTGACCAAAGCCAACCTGCGCTTTGTGGTGTCTGTTGCGAAGCAGTACCAGAATCAAGGGTTGTCTCTCGGAGATTTGATCAACGAGGGCAATCTCGGTTTGATCAAGGCCGCCAAGCGTTTCGACGAAACGCGTGGCTTCAAGTTCATTTCCTACGCCGTGTGGTGGATTCGCCAGTCCATTCTCCAGGCGCTGGCCGAGCAGTCGCGCATCGTGCGTCTGCCGCTCAACCGCGTCGGCGCGCTGAACAAGATCGGCAAGAAGTTCAGCGAACTCGAGCAGAGCTACGAGCGCGAGCCCAGCGCCAGCGAACTCGCGGAAGAGCTGGACATGACATTGTTCGAGGTGGCCGACACACTGAAGATTTCGGGCCGCCATATTTCGGTGGACGCACCGTTCGCCCAGGGCGAGGACAACCGTCTGCTGGATGTGATTCAGGACGACCGCCAGCCGCATCCCGACAACACGCTGATGACCGAGTCCCTCAAGGTGGAAGTGCGCCGCGCGCTCGCCACGCTCAGCGAACGCGAGGCCGAGGTGATCCGTCTGTACTTTGGTTTGGACCGCGAGCATTCGCTGACGCTCGAGGAAATCGGTGAGAAGTTCAACCTCACGCGCGAGCGCGTGCGACAGATTAAGGAAAAGGCCATCCGCCGTCTGCGGCATGCTTCGCGCAGCAAGCAACTGCGCTCCTATCTCGGCTGATCCGGATTTCGGCAACATTGTAGGCCGCTTCGCGAGAAGTGGCCTTTTTTTTGCCCTTGGCACATAACTGCGCGAATGGCGCCTGTTTTCCAGCATTTTTCAAAAAAAGGTCGAAAAAAAATCCATGCACGGAGCAATGGGTTGAGTCTTTGCCGTTCTTGGGCTATTATTGGCCCTTGTGTTTCGCCGATGTTCCACAGTGGAGACCTCTATGAAAAAAATGCCGTTACCGTTATCGGAGAGTTTTACCGTTCACGCCGTGGCATTGATCAACAAAGTGCATCAGGACAAACCGCGCCCCCAGCGCGACAAGCAAATGGACACCATCCTGATGGCGCGATCGAGGAACTTCTCCCTTCGGCAGGCCGACGAAGACACGCTGTTACGTCGTATCGGTTTGTAGGTTTTCCCGCCTAAAGAAAAAACGTCCCGCCAAGTGCGGGACGTTTTTTTATGCTTCGGAATTCGAAGTCAGGACTTGCCGCGCACGGAAAGGATTTTCACACCGTTGCCCTTTTTCTCGATGGCGTGCACCACTTCCATACCTTTGATCACCTTGCCGAACACCGTGTGCTTGCCGTCGAGCCAATCGCAGCCGGCTTTCTTGGTGACGATAAAGAACTGCGAGCCATTGGTGTTGGGACCGGAATTGGCCATGCACAGGGTGCCGTAGGCCACTTTGGCCTTGAGCTTGCCCTGTCCGTACACAGCCGCGGTGGTGCCGGTTTTTTCCTTGTACCACTCCACCGTATTCACCATCAGCGGACGACCGCTTTGCTGCTCGGAGCAGGCATTGACGATGCGCACGAGTTCCGAATCGGGTTCGGCGCTCGAACGCTGGAAGTAGGGCTGCAAGACGTTCTGATACACCTGTATGGCCTTTTCCTCGCTGTCGATGGCACCTTTCAGTTCCTCGCCCTTCTCGAAGCATTCGTCTTCGAATGCGAAGCCGGGACCGCCACGTCCGTCGCCTCGGGGGCAACCGCCCTGAATCATGAAATCATCAATGACGCGGTGGAAGGTCAGCCCATCGTAAAACGGACGCTTCACCATTTTCTGCGACGAGGGATCCAGCCATTCCTTCTCACCGTCGGCGAGGGAAACGAAATTCTCCACGGTTTTCGGCGCAATGTCGGGCCACATCTCGATGGTGATATCCCCGAGTTCGGTTTTCATCAACACGGTGGGGCGGGTACTTTCGGTGGCGGCTTTTTTCTGCGCGAGTGAAGGCAGTGCGCAGAAGGCAAGAACGAGGGCGCTGATGAGCAGGGTTTTCATGGTTCTCCTTGAATATATCACACAACGAATGTTTGCGTGGAAGGTGAAAATCAAGACAATATAGTGATACCATCACTCAGAGTCAGCGGTTCCGCCAGTGACCCGGTTCAATGTGGCAGTCCGCCGCAGGATGCTGTGCTCCGACGGAGGCGCCGTTACGAATACTCCGGTTTCGTCTCGATTGCCGGCAGCATGCGATGACTGCGGCAGGCCGACAGCGCGTGAATATTTCCCTTCCCGTCGGTGTAGTACCTTGCATGGAGGACTTCCGTCAATGAACGACATTCACATCGACGACGAGCTGATACTGCGGGTACAGCGTGGAGAGACCGCAGCTTACGCGAGGATAGTGCACGCCTGCCGTCGACCGGCGTATCGCGCCGCATTCGCTTTGCTGGGCTCTCATGACGATGCGCTCGATGTATCGCAGCAGGCGTTTATCAAGGCCTACAATGCCATCGCCAGCTTCGATCGCGGGAAGAGCTTTTTCGCCTGGTATTACAGCATTCTGCGCAATCTCTGCCTGAATCTGTTGCGCGACAGAAAGCGGCACGCCCCCGCGCTTTCGCATTGCGGCGCCTTCGAAGCGGCGTCGTGCGACGACGATCCCGCCGAGGCCACCGACCGCGTGCTGCTTGCCGAGCGCGTGCGGTCGGCGCTGCTCGCGCTCAAGCCCGAGGAACGGGAGATCATTGTGCTGCGCGACTTCGAAGGGTATCGCTACGCGGAACTCGCCTCCATGCTCGGTATTCCACAGGGAACGGTAATGTCGCGTTTGTACAATGCGCGCAAGCACTTGAAGGATTTGCTGGAGGATGTGCTATGAACGACGTGGAACGCGAGCGCTTCGCTCAACTCATGATGAAGGCGCTGGATGGTGAATTATCCGGCAGCGATCATTCCGAATTCGAACGCTTCCTCGCCCGCACGGAATGCGCGGCGGAATGGAGGCAATTTCAAAAGGTCAAAGAGGCAACCATGAATCTCCGCATCAGCGAACCCGCACCGGAAGTGTGGGACGGGTATTGGTCGCGCATACACAACCGCCTCGAACGCGGCATCGCCTGGCTGTTCGTATCGCTGGGCGCGGTGGTACTCGCGGCCTGGGGGAGCGTCGAAGCACTGCAGCATTTGTGGGCGGATGTACAGCTTCCGTGGTTTGTGCGCACCGCCGTCATCGTTCTGGCAGCGGGAGCACTGCTGCTGTTCATTTCCATCATCCGCGAGCGCTTCTTCAACGCGCGCCGCGATAAATATCGCGAGGTCATCCGATGATCATCACCACATCTTCTTTCATTGCCGGCAAGCGTGTCACGCGCAGTTTCGGGATAGTTCGTGGCAACACCATCCGCGCGCGGCATATCGGCAAGGACATTATCGCTGTGTTCAAGAACATCGTGGGCGGTGAAATCGAAGAGTACACCAAACTCATGGCCGAGTCGCGCGACCAAAGTCTGGACCGCATGACCGCCGATGCGGAGCGCCTCGGCGCCAACGCGATCATCGATGTGCGCTTCTCCACCAGCTTCATCATGCAAAGCGCGGCCGAGATACTGGTGTACGGCACAGCGGTGCTGGTCGAGGACGAGTAGGCGCAGCGCCCCCGGTGAAGCTCAGCGAGAACGGCGGCGGCGAAGCGCCCTCGGCGTGGTGGAGAAATCGTTGCGCGTGAATACACGAGCATGAATGGTGAAATGAACGATTTCGCGCATGCGCGATGTTGTCCGGAAACACACTCGAGGACAGCATGCGACATCTATTCCTCGCCGTTCTGCTCGGCGTTCTTTTCAGCTACAAAGCGTATACCCAATGCTCCGACGCGGGCGCCTGCGCCATCGGTGGACACGAAGCCGAAGCGAACGAGCACAGACCACTGTGCATTGGCATTTCCTCTACACACGGGAGTTCGGGTAAAACCGACGACCTGCGATACAACAGCATCATCGCCGATGTGACCTGGCGCGTGGATGAGCACGGCATGTTCATGCTGCGCCTGCCGTGGACCCGCAGTTCGGGGCCGCTCGGCGACGCCCAGGGTCTGGGCGACGTGTTGGTGATTGCGGAGAGGACTGTATGGAGCACGCCCACTTTGGAATTCCGCGCCCAGGTCGGAGGGAAGTTCGCCACCGGCGTGAGCAATGCGAACGACCTGCCCCAGGCTTATCAACCCGGACTCGGCAGCAACGATGTATTGCTTGGCATCTCGGCCAGCATGGACGAGTGGAATATGTCGATAGGCTATCAGCATCCCTTTGGACGCAGCGACAATGCCATCACGCGGCTCAAGCGCGGCAGCGATGTCGTAATGCGCGCCGGGTATTCCGCCGATATCGATGCGGTCGGCGTATCGGGTGAGCTTCTGGCGGTGAAGCGCCTCGGTGAGTCCAGCGTCCTCGTGCTACCTTCCGGTGAGAGCGAACAGTTCACGGATGTGCCCGGCAGCGATCAGTTTCAGTTGAATGTTTTGCTCACCGCCACGTACACCGTGAGCGCGGATGTATCGCTCGGCGTGCAGGCGGCTGCCCCGTTGCTCGCGCGTGAGGTGAATGTGGATGGACTGACGCGCAGTTTCACCGTGGGTATCGGCCTGGCATATTCGCCCGATTTGTAACACGCTACGCATAATACGCTCACCGTTCCTGAAGCGGATTTCTCGTACATTGGGAAAGTGGAAGCACTATGCACTTCCCGATGTCGCATCAATTCGCACGGACAATGAAACGACCCCTCATTCTTGTTTCCAACGACGACGGTTACGATTCTCCCGGTATACTCGCCTTGGTCAACGCGTTGAGCCCATTGGGCGAAATCGTTGTGGTGGCACCCGCCACGCAACAAAGCGCCGTGGGCCATGCCATCACCGTACAGCAGCCCTTGCGTGCGCGTCCCATCGATCGCGGCGAGGATTTCCGCGGTTGGGCGGTGGAAGGCACACCCGCCGACAGCGTGAAGCTGGGCGTGACCACGCTGCTGGACCGCAAGCCCGATCTCGTTGTGTCGGGCATCAATCACGGCATGAACACGTCGATCAATGTGATTTACTCGGGCACCGTGTCGGCCGCCACCGAGGGCGCGGTGCTCGGCATTCCCGCCATCGCCGTGTCGCACGCCTCACATGCGCTGACCTCCGATCTGCGCGGCGCCGCTGAATTCGCACAGCGTATCGCAGCCATGGTGTTGGAAAAAGGGTTGCCAAAAGGCACGCTGCTGAACGTGAACGTGCCGGACATTCCTCCGGATCAGATCGTCGGAGCCCGCATCACGCGGCAGGGACGTTCGTGGTGGGACGACGGCTTCGAAACGCGACAGGATCCCGTGGGCCGCAATTACTACTGGCTGGTGGGCACCTACGTGTGGGACGACGATCCCACAGTGGATGATGTGGCGCTGCGCGCAAATATGATTTCGGTGACGCCGCTCCACTACAACCTGACCGACGAGGACTTGTACCGCGACATGCAGAGCTGGCTGCCCTGAATCTTTGCGCGGTCATCCTGGCACGAGCGAGCGACCCGCTTCAGCCGTGGATGCGCAGCTCCGCCGCCGCCTGCTCGGGTGGAATGGGATTGATGTAAATACCGCTTCCCATTTCGAAGCCCGCCGGCGTGGAAAGGCGCGGTACGAGTACGAAATACCAATGCAGATAGCGCACGTCCTCGTCGCCCACCGGCGATGAGCGCAGCAGCACATTGTAGCTGGGATCGCCGAGCGCGTCGCGCAGTGCGCGCACGCTTTTGAGTAAAAGCTCCGCCACGCCGCGAATTTCCTCATCGCCCGTCCAGATAAAACTCGCGTTGTGCTTGCGCGGGTAAATGCGAAGTTCGTACGGTGTGCGCGAAGCGAAGGGACACAGCGCCACGGCGTGACGATGCTCCCACAGAATGCGGTCACGCTGCCGCAATTCTTCACCGAGCAGATCGCAGTACACGCAGCTTCCCCAGGTATCGTAATGCAGCATGGCCTTGTCCAGCGGATCGCGAATATGCGGCGGGATGATGGGCGATGCAATGAGCTGCGAGTGCGGATGCGCCAGCGACGTGCCTGCGTTGGGTCCGCTGTTGCGAAAAATCATGACGATGGCCACATCCGGCCAGGTGCTCACCTCGGCGAGACGTCGTCGGTACAGCAGCAGCAGCTCCTCGACAGCGCGCACATCCATATCGGCGAGCACGAGATTGTGCCGCGGCGACTCGATGAGCACTTCGGCGTGGCCGTGGCTGCCCGCCGCGAGAAAGCGCCCCACGCGCCGCCTGTCCACCTCCTCGTCCATGGAAAGCGCCGCGTATTTGTTCAGCACCACGCGCATGGACCACACCGCATCGTCGCCAACGCGATGGAGTTCCCGCGCGGTGATGGCCTCGTTGCCGGGGCAGAACGGGCAGCGCTCGCTCCACACAGGCAGAGCATCGCCGCTTGTGCGCTGCGGTGCGATGTCGGCAGGGCGCAGGGAGCGTTCCGGTGCGATGATCACCCACTCGCGTGTGGCGAAATTCTGACGAAATTCGGACATGGCGGCTCACCGCTGTTGAGGGAGAAAACACCCGAATGTAATTTTTCCTATTTTCAATGGCAACGCCGGGGCGCGGCAGCGCCGGCATTACCCACACAACAGCGAGCACAGCATGGACCGAGGCCTGTATCCCGGGATGGGCGAGGCGCTTCATCACATTCTCGAACGCCATCAGTCATGGCGCGCCACGTGGCCGGACTTTGGCTCCGACGCGACATTGACGCACAGCGAAGAGGACATCCTGACCGTGTTGGACGAGTTGCTGGAGCGGCTCGGCGACAACTATCCCTTTTTTCACCCGCTGTACGCCGGCCAAATGCTCAAGCCGCCCCACCCCGCTGCCATGCTCGGCTATTTCGCGGCCATGCTCATCAATCCCAACAATCACGCGCTGGACGGTGGACCGGCCACCGGTGCTATCGAGAAGGAGGTTGTGGCCGATCTCGCGCGCATGTTCGGTTACGACGCGCATCTCGGCCATTTGACCAGCAGCGGCACCATCGCGAATCTCGAGGCGCTGTGGATAGCCCGGCAGCTCCATCCCGACCGCGCCGTGGCCTTTTCGGACCAAAGCCACTACACGCATCGGCGCATGTGCGAGGTACTGGGCATGCGCGGCATCGAGGTGCCCAGCGACAACCGCGGCCGCATGGATCTGGACGCGCTGCAACGACTCTGTCTTTCGGAAAACATCGGCACTGTCGTGGCCACCCTCGGCACGACGGGACTCGGCGCTCTGGATCCACTGCCGGCGCTGCTGGAATCGGGCAGGAGACTCGGATTCCGCGTTCACGCCGACGCGGCCTACGGCGGCTTCTTCCGCCTTATCGCCGACGGCGCAGCGGACGGAGTGGCGGCGGAGGCCTACGCCGCTCTGAGCGAATGCGACAGCATCGTGGTGGATCCGCACAAGCACGGCTTGCAGCCCTACGGTTGTGGCTGCGTGCTGTTCCGCGATCCCGCGGTGGGCCGCTTCTATGTGCATGATTCACCCTACACGTATTTCACCTCCGACGAACTGCATCTCGGAGAAATCAGTCTGGAATGCTCGCGCGCCGGAGCCTCGGCCGCGGCACTGTGGACCACCTTGCGGCTGCTTCCACTGGAGGCCCACGCTGGTCTGGGCGCCGTGCTGCGCCGCTGCCGCCGCGCAGCGCTGGACTTTGCCGACGTGTTGCGCGTTTCCGAGCGCTTCTTCCTCGTCATGGAGCCGGAGCTGGACATCGTGGTGTACTTCCCCGCCACTGAGGAGCTGTCCGCCTCCAGCATCAGCGCGGCATCCGATCGCATCTTCGCCACGACCATGAGCGACACGGACAATCCCGTGTACCTCAGCAAATTCCGCGTGCGCTCATCGCTGTTGCAGCAGCGCTACCCGCAGCTGCTGGCAGATCGCGAATGGACCACGGTACTGCGCAGCGTCCTGATGAAGCCCGAGCAGGCCGACTGGGTACCGCGCCTGCATCGTCTGCTCGAAGAGCATGCGAGCGCGTTGAGCGGCCACAACGAAACGCGTGAACAGGAAGACGAAGACCCCACGCGAACGACTGAGTGACACCATCCGCGCCTCGCATACCCGTGCGGAATACGTGACGCATACGGTGCTTCCCGGGGCGTCCTTCGCCGAGGGCTAGCGAGCAGCCGCGCCCCGCAACACTGGTAGCACGAGCGTCCGCTGCTCCTGCGACGTACTCAGGCGCAGCACATACACGCCCGAGGGTAGTTGCGGTCGCCAATGCAGCGCAGTGGCCGCGCGAGGCGCGTGACCGTCGAACAACACTTCGCGAAGCGAGCCAAGCACATCGAACACTTCCAGACGCGCCGGAGCATGGGCCTCGTAATGCAACAGGTACCCATCGTGACCCGCCACCTCTGCTCGCAAGGACAGGGCGTGCGGCGTGGGCAGGGGTTCCGTTCCTGTACTCGCACGATCCGTCCACCGCAAGACGTGCAGCGAATGCGGCGGCAGCGTGACTTCCACGCCGTGAGCCACGGCCGCCAGGGTATCGATGCGTACGTTCACGGCATCCTCGTTGTCGTCGTGTATGCTCGAAGGGATGATGGCGTAGTGCGCCGCCAGCGAGGAAGGCGTGCGCGGCGGATTGAGTCGCACGCTGTGGGCATTTCCCAGTGAAAGATTGAACAGCAGCACGGACAGCGTGTCGCCACGGCGAAAGGCAAAGGACTGTACTTCATGCACCTCGGTGCTCGCGCCGATACCGTTGATCGCCGTTTGCTGCCAGCGCGGCTGTGTTGCGGAATGGCTGCTGTGGAGCATATCGCCACCCACGCCGGCATTCGCCAATTCCACACCCAGCCAGGTGGGACGCTTACGGCCGGTGGCTTCGAGGTCGCGCAGCATGCCCCAAAGCCGCGCCATTTCGCCCGAAGGCAAACGGAAGCTGTATCCGAGCGAGGAGAAGGCGCATTGCGTCCGCACGGCGAGATCGCGCAGATACACCAGCATGTGCAGCGGCAGGGCCAGGGCGCCCGCCGCGCCGGTGAGGAAATCGTTGCGGATGTCGATGGGACTCGAGCCATGCGTGGTGTGGAAATTGATTTCATAAATGGAAAGCTCCGGACGCTGCACATAGCCGCGGCTTTCGCGCATTGCGCCACCGCTTGCCTGATAAAAAGGCGAGGCCAGCAGCGGTCGGAAGATCTCGCTTTCGTTGGACCAGGTGTCCAGCACGCCGAAGTACGGCGCCAGCGCCACCGCATCGTGCGCGCTGCCATGCTGCTCGATTTCGCGTTGGCGGCCGGCGTAACCCGCCTGGCCACCAATGACGAGCATCATGCGCGATGCATCGAAGCCCGCAGCCGCGCGCATGATGGAAAAGCGATCATGCGCAATGGACGCGAGGCGTTCGCCACCATTGACCGACGAACCCATGAAGGGATCGTCGCCCGCTCCGGAGCCCCACATCTCGTTGCCGTATTCCAGATGCATGCGTCCGAATGCCTCCGTCCACGGCCGCTCCCTCCCGAGATCCGCGCGCCTCATCGCCCAGGGATGCGCGGGTATGGCGGGAGCGGCAAGGTATTCCACCAGTCCGCGAAGTTCCTCCGGCGAAAACGTTGGCGGAATCACATACCAGGGATCGGCGCCCACCTCTTCGCAGAGCAGGAGAAATTCATGCAGCGAATAGCAAAACTCGCCCGGGCGTCGGTCGCGGGGCGCATAGCCGTTCGTGCCGCGTTCGAATGGCGCTGCGAGCTGCGTGGCGAGGCCTGCGCCGAGCTGGCCACCCCAGTAGCGCAACACACCGGGGCGCAGTTCGCGCAGACGGTCGATGTAATTGTTGGTGAAGCCCGAGGGATGTTCGTTTTCCACAGCACGCAATTCGATATCGTCCACCAGCACCTCGCCGCCCGGCGTTTCCACATCCATGGCGAAGGCCAGAATGGGATGGTACTCCTGTTCGCTGTATTCGCGCTGAGGATCGGCACCGGGAGGCACTTCAAAGCGACGCTCGACGAGCTGCCAGTTTTCTCCCGCGGCTATCGCCTCGTTGAAAAACTGTCCCTCGCCTTCACGGAAAAAGCGCACACGCAGCACATCGCCCGCGCGCCGCGCTTTCACCCACAAGCGCAGCAGATATTCGCCACGAATGATGAGCAACTTGCCGGCGGAGCGGTCGCCATCGCGCCAGAGACTGTCCATGTAGAAGCGATAGGAAGCTCCATCGTAGGTCAGGCGCAGTGATTGCTTGCCCGGACTCCCCGGACGCACCGCCGTGGCATCCACGATGGCGGCGTTGCCCTGCAGTCCCGCAACCGTGCGATGCAGGCGCAGCACACTCAGGCGTTCGGGCACGGCGCCATCATCGTCCATGTCGAACACGTTGCGCCCACCTTCATGACGGAAGGTCCGCACCGTGCCGCTGCGACCGCGCGCATTGCCCCACAGGAATTCGTAGCGCGCGCCATTCCAGAAATCCACCGGCCAACCGATGCCATACTGTTCGTTGTTCCATGCCGGATCCCAGAAGGCCATGGGCACGCTACGTCCACTTGCGCCCTGATCCACCAGCACCAGCGAAGCGAATTCGCCCGCCTCGAAGCCGGGATTGTCGATGAGATTCGAGCGGAACTGATCGGCGCCCCACCACGAGCGCGACCCCACATTGATGCCGAAGCGCTGCGTGTGTTCGAGCAGTACGCTATCGGTAACGGTAACGACAACCGGCTGCGCCAATGCGGTAATGGACTGCAGTAGCATCGAGAACAAGGCGACGGAAAAACGGCGCATGAAGAACCTGCACGGTGGTTGAATATGCCAATGTAGCGATTCGCGCCGATTTCGCGAACAACTTCTTCGATGCGCGCGCGGTGCGACGTGTTCTCCGCCGCCCCGCTCACCGGGCCAATTCGGCAATTTCCCGCGCTTGTGCAAGTATTGGCGATTATCGCTACATTGTGCCTGCACATCCATTCAAGGAAAGGACGCCCCGATGGATGACCAGGACATCTCGACACCCTCACACTATCTCGAGCGCGATCACCGCCGACTGGAACACGTGTTCTCCTACGCCTGCGACATAGGCGCGGGTGTGGTGGATATGGATTTGTACAATGAATTCCGCAGCGGATTGCTGCGCCACGTGGGTATCGAGGAAAAGATCGTGCTTCCGCTGCTGCGCAAGCATTTGCCGGGGGGATTTCCCATGGAGGCGCAATTGCGCCTCGACCACGGCGCACTCGCCGCACTTCTTGTGCCACCACCCGAGCATGAAGTGGTTACCGTCATTCGCAACCTCCTCACCCGCCACAACGCGTTGGAGGAAGCCCATGGCACGCTGTACGATTTGCTCGACAGTTGTGCGGAGTTGGATGAAGGAAACATTTTCGAGCAAATCAAACGCTATCCCGCCGTGCCGCTCTCGAGGTACATCAACAACCCCGGCGCCATCGAACCCGCACGCCGCGCCGTGGCGCGCGCCGGTTACGCATGGGAGGATTTGCTCCGCTCCACATAAAGCACTCCGCTGGAGATGGCCGCAGCAGTATGCGCAAGTACCGGTACCGTGCTGCCACATTTTCATCCTTCGCTCTTCCTGCCTAGATTGAAAACGCTATGAGGCACTTCTATTTTATCGGCATCGGCGGAACGGCAATGGCATCGGTTGCCGCCGCGCTTCACGCTCAGGGACATCGGGTGCAGGGCAGCGATCTTCCGCTGTATCCTCCCATGAGTACATTTCTTGACGAACGCGGCATCGAGCGCCACGAGGGCTACGACGGCGCGCGCATCGGCACGCTGCCACCGGACAGCGTCATTGTGGTGGGCAACGCCATCAGCCGCGGAAACAGCGAACTCGAAGCGGTACTGCGTGAACACCGGCGCTACACCTCGCTCGCGGCGCTGCTGGGCGAGGAGTTGATCACGGGTTCGCGAAGTATCGTGATCAGCGGAACGCACGGCAAGAGCACCACCACCTCGCTCACCGCGTGGTTGCTCGAGAGCGCCGGCTTGCAGCCGGGCTTTCTGGTGGGCGGTATTCCCGAAAACTTCGGGCAGGGCTGCCGCATGAGCCCGGCGGGTGGCGTGTTCGTGAGCGAGGGCGACGAGTACGATACAGCGTTTTTCGACAAGCGCTCGAAGTTTGTGCATTACCGTCCGGACATTGCGGTGGTGCACAACGTGGAATTCGACCATGCGGATATTTTCGACAACATCGAGCAAATCAAACGCTCGTTCAGGCATTTCCTGCAACTGGTGCCCGACAACGGCGTCATAGCGGTGAATGCCGACGATCACCATGCGATGGACGTGGCGGCGAATGCACACGCGCCAGTGGTGACCTACGGCTTCGGCTACAGCAGCGATGTGCGCGCACGCGACATACGGTATTTCGACGGCAAGAGCCACTTCACCGTGCGCGATCGCCGCGATGGTCATGAATACCGTTTCGCGTTGCCAATGGCCGGAGAATTCAACATCATGAATGCGCTCGCCGCCATCGTGGCGGTGCGGGCGCTCGGGGTGTCGGACGAAGCGATTCAACAGGGCTTCGACAGTTTCCGTGGCTTGAAGCGACGGATGGAGGTACTGGCTGAAATTGCCGGTATCACAGTGATCGACGATTTCGCCCATCATCCCACGGCATTGCGCCTCACTTTGACTGCTTTGCGTGAAAAATACCCTGGCCGCCGTCTGGTGGCCTGCTTCGAGCCACGCTCCAACACCACCACAAGGAACATCTACCAGCAGGAAATAGCCGAAGCGCTGGCCGTGGCCGATGTGGCGGTGATCGGCGCCATCGATCGTCCGCAGCGCTACAGCGAAGAGCAGCGCCTCTCTCCCGAGCGAGTTGCCGACAGTTTGCGCGCGCAGGGACGTCTCGCCCGCGCAATTCCAGATGCGGGGGAAATGGTGCGTTGGCTGGGCGAAGTGGTACGCGAGGGCGATGTGATCGCCTTGTGCAGCAACGGCAAATTCGGCAATGCACGGCAGCTCGTGCAGGACATGCTGAACGAGCGCTGTTCGGCCTGACATTTTCTTCTTCTCAAGGGAAGCGGCATCATTCGCATGTGATGGGGGAACATTTTTACCCTGCCGGGCGTAGTATATGTTTTCGCCCGATTTTCACCATAGCATATCGAGGGTGTCATGCAGCAATACAATGCTTCAAATGGAATCGCCTCCCCGCTCCGTATCCTGCTTCCGGGGATGCTTATCGCCATGTTCCTTCTGTCCAGCAGCGTCTTCGCGCAGGGACCAAAGGGCAAGTCCTTCGGCATCGGCTTCAGTGTGGGCGAGCCCACCGCGCTGTCACTTCGTTTCTGGACCAGCCGCGAGAATTCCTGGGACGTCGCCGTTGGCAGCAGTTATATCGGCAATCCCCACATTCACGCCGACTATCTCTGGCATTTCAACGATGCGTTCAACTCGCGCATTGTCACGCTGTACGCCGGCGTCGGCGCGGCTATTGGTTTGGGCGACAAGGATGGCTGGGTGCTGGTGAAGTACAAAAAGGGCAAGATCGAAAACCGCTGGTACTACGATCGCGATCACGAGACGGTCATCGCGGCCAAGGGCACGTTCGGTTTGAACATCATTCCGCGCAACACTCCGTTGGATATTTTCCTCGAAATCAATCCCATCATCGGGCTCAGTCCCGGTTTCGGTTTCGATATCATGCCGGCGCTGGGGATTCGTTTCTATCCGTGATCGGGTGGAGGGATTGGCTGAGCGCGGAATACATTTGAAGAGATGAAAGAGAGCGGAGAGAGCGGAGAGGAAGTGTTGAGGGCGCTTCCCGCTCGATCCGTGCGCCCCGCCGCATTCGAGCCAACGCAAGGGCGCAGAGACGCAAAGCCGCGAACCCTCCGAGCCCTCTGTGTTCGCGAAGCGCTCTGTGTACTCTGCGTTCCCGCGAAGCGCTCCGGGTTCTCTGGGCTAGCGAAGCACCTCCTTACTCTCACCTCCTCATTACCCTCATTCTTCAATGGCTTACGTTACCGCCCCCAATTCCTTGCGAAGATAGTGGCCGGTGTGGCTGCTGGCGACGGTGACGAGTTGTTCGGGGGGGCCTTCGGCAACGATGTAGCCGCCGAGTTCGCCGCCCTCGGGTCCGAGATCGATGAGCCAGTCGGCCGCCTTGATCACATCCAGATTGTGCTCGATCACCACCACGGTGTTGCCCTTGTCCACCAACTGACCGAGCACGGCGAGCAGCATGCGCACGTCCTCGAAATGCAGGCCGGTGGTGGGCTCGTCCAGTATGTACATGGTGTTGCCCGTACCGATTTTGGACAGCTCGGTGGAGAGCTTCACCCGCTGCGCCTCACCGCCGGAAAGGGTGGTGGCCTGCTGTCCGAGGCGGATGTAGCCAAGTCCCACATCGTACAACGTCCGCAATTTGCGATGGACGCGGGGAATGTCGACGAAAAAGTCCAGCGCCTCGGCCACGGACATTTGCAGCACGTCGGCGATGGATTTGCCATGAAAACGCACTTCCAACGTCTCGCGATTGTAGCGCTTGCCTTTGCATACCTCGCATTCCACATACACGTCGGGCATGAAATTCATCTCGATCTTGCGCACGCCATCGCCCGAACAGGCATCGCAGCGCCCGCCCTCCACATTGAAGCTGAAACGCCCCGCCTGATAACCGCGAATTTTCGCCTCGGGCAAGCTGGTGAACAGATCGCGGATAAAGGTGAACAAGCCCGTGTAGGTGGCGGGATTGGAGCGCGGCGTACGGCCGATGGGCGTTTGATCGATATCGATCACTTTGTCGATATGCTCGAGTCCCTCGATGCGCTCGAACGGAAGGGTGGCGACATTGGATTTGTAGAAATGCCGCGCAAGCACGGGATACAGGGTTTCGTTCACCAAACTGGATTTGCCCGATCCACTCACACCGGTGACGCAGATGAAACTGCCGAGCGGCAGACGTAAATCCACATTCTTGAGATTGTGTCCCCGCGCGCCGTGCAGACTCAGCCATTGGCCATTGCCCTCGCGCCGCCGCTCCGGCACAGCAATGCTCTGCGCTCCGCGCAAATACGCCGACGTCAGCGATCCCTTGCCGGAGAGATGCTTCAGCATTTCATTTTCCGTGGCGGAATTGCCCTTGCGCACGCCGTTTGCCTTGCCGTTGCTCTTGCCCTTGCCATTGACACGCAGCAACTCTGCCACGGTACCTTGCGCCACCACCTCGCCGCCGAATTCCCCCGCAGCGGGTCCGAGATCGATCACATGGTCCGCGCTCTCGATCATTTCGCGGTCGTGTTCTACCACGATCACCGAATTGCCCAGATCGCGCAATTGCTTGAGCGATTCGATGAGTCGGGTGTTGTCGCGTTGATGCAAGCCGATCGAGGGTTCGTCGAGAATATAGAGCACGCCCACGAGCTGTGTGCCGATTTGCGTGGCCAGGCGGATGCGCTGCGCCTCGCCACCGGAAAGCGAGCGCGCGTTGCGCGACAGCGTGAGATAGTCCAGACCCACGTTCACCAGGAATTCGAGTCGTGACGAGATTTCCTTGATGATTTGCGCGCCGATCTCGCGCTGCCTGGGCGTCAGGCGCAAGGCGCCAAGCGTGCGCAGCGCCTGCTGTATGGACATGGCGCTGAGGTGATGGATGGAATGGCCGTCGATGAGCACGGCCAGACTTTCCTTGCGCAAGCGGCCGCCGCCACAATCGGGGCATTCGCGCGAGGACATGAAGGACTCGGCCCATTCGCGTATGCCGTTGGAGGTGGTGTTCTGATAATGCTGCTTCAGACTGGCCAGCACTCCGGCGATGCTGTGATTGTACGTGCTGCTGCGACCGTCGGGATGCGTGTAGTTGATGCGGTACTTCTCCTTGCCGCTGCCGTGCAGCAAGGTGTGCATGGCTTCTTCGGATATATCGGACAAGGGAGTATCGAAATCGAAACCATAGCGATCGGCCACCGCATGAATTTGCGCCCACCACCAGGTGTTGCGCGGTTTGCCGAGCGGGACCAGCCCTTCCTGATTCAGTGATTTCACGGGATCGGGGATGATGAGGTCCAGATCGAAGCTGCGATGCTCGCCCAATCCGTCGCAGGTGGAACAGGCGCCATAGGGCGAATTGAAGGAAAAGGAATTGGGCGCGGGCTCTTCGTAACTGCTGCCGCAAAGGGGACAGGAGTTTTTCTGACTCATCAGCACGTCGCTGCCGTTCACGTCCACGATCACCACGCCGTCGCCAAAGCGCAGGGCGATTTCCAGAGAATCGGCGATGCGCGTTCGAGCATCGGGATTGACCACCAGGCGATCCACGACGATTTCGATGTCGTGAATCTTGTAGCGGTCCACTTTCATATTCTCCTCGATCTCGCGCAGCTCGCCATCGATGCGCACACGCGTAAAGCCGTCGCGCGCGATCTGCTCGAAGAGTTCGCGGTAATGTCCTTTGCGTCCCCGCACCACCGGTGCGAGAATGATGAGCCGCATTCCTTTGTCGTATTCCAGCAGTCGATCCACCATTTGATCCAGACTTTGCCGCTGCACGGGCGAGCCGTCCTTGTGGCAATGCTGTATGCCCGCGCGCGCAAAGAGCAGGCGCAGGTAGTCGTGGATTTCCGTGACCGTTCCCACGGTGGAGCGGGGATTGCGGCTGACGGTTTTTTGCTCGATGGAAATGGCCGGTGACAGTCCGTCGATGTGGTCCACGTCCGGCCGCTCCATGCCGCCGAGAAACTGCCGCGCGTATGCGGACAGGCATTCCACATAGCGACGCTGTCCTTCGGCGTACAGTGTATCGAAGGCGAGACTGGATTTGCCCGAACCCGAGAGTCCGGTGATAACGACCAGGCGGTTGCGCGGAATGTCGAGGTCGATGTTTTTCAGATTGTGTTCGCGCGCGCCGCGGACGATGATGTATTCCTGCTTCATGAATTCCGTCCGATGAACTCCAAACTTCTAAAATCGTCAATACTCGCGATGATGCACAAGGGAAAAGCGCGGCATTGCGCGAACGCCGCAGGGATTGAGGAATTATTGCCCAACTCGTGTGTCAAACGCGCGACCGGACGGATGCACCGGAGCTGCGACACGCTCCGGATTTATCCACATCTCCCAGGAGGACTATCCATGAAGCACGGCACGATCCTGCTCGCATTGCTCCTGCTGCCATCGTTGCTGTACGCGCAGTTCAGTGATGAATTCGATTCCACCACGTTGAAAGCGGGGTGGACGATTCAGCGCGAGGATACGAACGCATGGCACTTCGGCAACGGCAATTTCACCATACGCACCCAGCCCGGGGCGCTCAACGGCATCGCGTTCAACAATGTGCGCAACATGCTGCTTCAACCTGTGACCAGCGACGACGCTGTCATCTACGAAGCCTCGCTTACCTTTTATCCATGGTACACGCTGCGCAACGCGGGCATACTGTACCGCTACGACGACGACAACTACATCCGCGTTTCGCGCGGCATCAACGAGGGACATGATGATGTGTGGATGGAGTGGGAGCTGAACGGTCAGACAAATTTCGTGTACGCGAATGCACCGGTGTTGGCGGAGGGTTTGCCGTATTACCTTCGTCTCGAAGTGCCTGGCGGTAATCGTTATCGGGCGTACTGGAGCATCGACGGAACGAATTGGACACTCATTTCCGATGAGAGTATCGCTTTTCCGACGAGTGCGCATACGGTTGGGATACAGGCGGCGAATGGTGACGGCTTACTCGCCACGCGTTACCCGGCATCGGCGGAGTTTCATTATTTCCGCGTGCTGGATCCGACACCTGTTGTTGCGACGCGATCCGTGCCGCGTGAGCTTCGCGTGGGCGAGCCCTGGCCATCGCCGATGGCGCGCGGGGGAACGGTACACGTGACGGTGGAAAGTACAGGCGCAGACAACATTCGCACGTGGATTACCGATCTCCTCGGCAATCGTCGCGGTGTCGAGCGCGTTCATGGCGTCGCCCCTGCGGGATTGCGCACAGTATCGCATTCCGTGGGGATGCTGCCGCGTGGCGTGTATTTCCTGCATGTGGAGAGTGGCGCCACGCGCATTGTGCGGCGCATTGTTGTGCATCATTGACGCGGTGAGGGGGAATCAGCGCAGGGAATCGCGAGGCGCTTCCTTGCGCTGTTCTTTCATGCGGCGCAGTTCCTCTTCCAGTGCACGCTGCTCTTCCTCGAGCATGCGGCGTGCGCGACGCAATTCCTCGGCTTCCTGGCGCAGGGCCTCTTCGGATTTCGTCGCGTCATAGTCCTCGGCGTCCCTGCGGACGCGAAATTCCACCGGAATACTCACGCGCGAAGCGACGGTTTTACCAGCGCGTCGTGCGGGTTTGAAATCACCTTGCAGCACCGCGTTCAAGGCCGCACTGTCCAGCGAGGCATGGCCCGCGCTGGACGTCACTCGCGCGTAGGTGACGTAGCCCTTGTCGTCCACCCATGCCGCGATGATGCACACGCCCTGGCGTCCCGCCTTGAAGTCGGCTTCGGGGTAGCGCACGTCGAGCGCTTGCAACAACGCCGCGGCCACTTCGGTGGGTTGCTGCGTACCATCGAAGCCCGCAGGTTTGTTGCCATGCTCGAGCGCGGTCTGCGCTTGCGCGCTGGCAAGGGAAAGAAGAAACAGCAAAGAAAGGCGCGCGGCGAAGCGTGACATGGCGGTGGTTCAATCAACTGTGACGGAAGCTGTAGCGAAAAATGGAGGCGCCGCGGCGCAGGTGTGCATGCCGCGGCGCGCATTCTTCGGGATTGCCGGCGAGAGCGTCAGAAGGACGGCGCGTTGCGGGCGAGTTCCACCGATTGAATTTCCGGGAAGCGGCGTTTGAGAATGGCTTCCACACCGCCTTTGAGTGTCATCTGCGCCGAGGGGCAGGTACCGCAGGCGCCGGCAAGCTCCACGAACACGACATTGTCGCGCATCTCGACGAAGGTGATGCGGCCGCCGTCGGCTTCGATGTACGGGCGGATATGTTGGTTGATGACTTCTTCGATTTGCGTTTCCAGTGTTGCTTGCTCGGACATTGAGTTCTCCTTGAGTGGCCATTGGGCGTGTCGCGGGTAAATTACGGAAAAGCGCACGTCGGGACAATGCGTGAGCCGTATTCCAAGGACATCGACAGGGGTCGAGTTTTTCCTTTTCCGCGTTGGTGTGAAGAGAAAAGAGTAAAGCGGGGACGAGGGACGAGGGCTCTGGCTCATATCGCGGTCCGGGTGCTGTTGGACACTTGCAGCAACGAGGCTGGAAATTGCGCTGAGCTCGCTTTACTCTTTACTCTTCACACTTTGCTCGTCGTGACGCTGCCTCCCCGCGCGACGCATTGATTTTCCCCGCGATCCTTGGTACATTGAAATACTTGGGCCCTTAGCTCAGTTGGTTAGAGCGGTGGACTCATAATCCATTGGTCGCTGGTTCAAGTCCGGCAGGGCCCACTCCCTGCACCCAAGGCTCTTGGATGCAGTGAATGCACAGAAGAGCGGAATTTAAACGGTTCCGCTCTTCTTTTTTCAGCGCAGGGAGTCCACCACCAGCATTTTCCTTGTCTCTACCGCCGAACTCGTCCTGAGCACGGAGAAGTAGATCCCGGCCCGGAGTCTGGTTGCATCGAAAGAGACCGACTGTTCACCAGACATTCGAGTTCCATCCACCAGTACAGCAACCTCGCGTCCCAGCACGTCACAGATACTCAGACGCACGTCTTCAGTCTTCGATAGAGTGAAGGGAATGGTCGTACTCACAGACACTGGGTTGGGATAGTTCTGGGCGAGGTGAAAGACGGCGGGGCCGGACTTCACCTCTTCGATCCATGTCACGCCTCCGGTGGTGGTGCGGAGAATGCTGCCGTGGTCACCAATTATCGTTCCATTGCTTGCATCCGTGAATGAGACACCGTAGAGGAAGTTGGAAGTGCGTCCAGCTTGAGGAGCCCAGTGCTGTCCACCATCCGTTGTCCGTAGAATAATCGCTTCATTACCACCGACAACACAACCCGTGTTCTCATCGACAAAAGAGATGCCATGCAGGAATGACGTGGTATTGCTCTCTTGTGATTCCCACCGAATTCCCCCATCGGTGGTGCGAAGAATTATTCCATCCTGACCAACCGCTATAGCTGTGGTTGCATCCAGAATGGAGACTTCAAGAAGCGATCCCGTACTTCCACTTTCACGGACCGACCAAGTGCTTCCACCGTCGGAGGATGTTATGATGGTACCATTGTTCCCAACGGCAATTCCGTGCGAATCGTCAAAAAAATCAATCCCGTAGAGTGGATTTCCCGTCCCGCTTGATAGGATTGACCACCCGGCGCCTCCATCGCTTGTAGAAAGTACTATCCCGTCCTGTCCTACTGCCGTTCCGTGATTCGAGTCCGTGAATTTAACAGAAAAGAGTGTATTGTTGCTGCCATTCCCGCGTTTTATCCAGTTCCTACCCCCATTCGAGGTCGACAGGATGGTGCCATCCGTGCCAACCACATGTCCGATCCTATCGTCGACGAAGGATACACCGTAAAGATCCGACGTGCTTCCACTGACTTGGGACTGCCAGGATATTCCTCCGTCTTCCGTGTGAAAGATCGATCCACCATTTCCGACGATGGTTCCTCTCCTCGCGTCAATGAATCGCACAGCATTCAGCTTTTTTCGTGGCTGATTATCAGATGCTTCCCAACTCATCCCGCCATTCATTGTTGAGATGATTTCAGCACCGACTCCTACTGCAATTGCGTTTCCCGGCTTCTGGAGAAAGAGTCCGTAGAGTGACATCTCTGTGCTGCGTGGAGCTGTATTCCAAAGCAATCCGCCGTCGGTCGTATAAATAATCGTACCGTTTCCGCCTACAGCAATACCATTACTGTGGTCACTGAATGCGACTGCGTAGAGATTATCCCGGACGTAGCTCATTTGCTCTTCCCAGGAATTACCGGCATTGATCGTCCGGAAAACCCTTCCGGCATTCCCAACGATGAATCCGATGTTGTCATCGACGAAAAACACATCGTTTGGATGCCCAATCATATACTTCTCAGTCTGTCTGATCCAATCGATTCCTCCATTCGAAGTACGGAGAACAATTCCGTTCATCGCTACGATTGTTCCTGTAACATCATCACCGAAGAAGAGTGTGTTGAGATCACTGTCCGTTCCTGTCTGAAGCTGAGACCACGTCGTTCCTCCATCACTCGTTTTGAGAGCAATTCCTCCCGATCCGACGACGAAACCAACCTGATCACTGATAACACAGACATCCAACAGGCAGTTTGTAGTGCCGCTGTGTTGTCTCGTCCAATGCTGTCCTCTGTCCGTTGTTTTCAGAATCGTCCCCTCCTTGCCAACAGCGAGGCCAACCTCTGTACCGAAAAAGGAAACAGCACGGAGGTCCACATTGCTATTACTCACCATCACCGACCATATTGTTCCACCATCGCTCGTCTGTAGGATTGTGCCATGGTCTCCAACCGCGATCCCGTCCGTCGTACTCGTGAATACCACGTCATAAAGACTGTTTCCCTGTGGTGCTGGATGTTGCCAGATCCACCCGGACTGAGCGCGACTTTGCGCGTTCATCACGAGAAGAAGTAAACAAGACAAACAACTGACCGCACTCATTCTCATAATCCCTCCACGTAAATCCGTCGTGAGCGAGTTAGATTCGGTAACTCCGATGAGCTTTAGCCAGTAGACACCAAACTCTTTTTCTGGTTACAGCAACGGGGTTCCAGGCCGGAATTCCGTAGCGACGTATACAATCCACCGTGAATGCACACGGGTCGACGCTTCAGGGCGTCGACCCGCGTTTTTTAGGGAAAGATGTTGTGCTGCCAGAAGGGCGCTGGCGATGTTCAGGCTTGCGGAGGAACGTAATCCACTTTCGCCACGTCGCCGTTATCGTCGATGCCGAAAAAGGCGAGTACCTGCTTGTTGAGAAAGTCGTCGGTGGAAGGATCCATGAGATTCAGGCGGTATTCGTTCACCAGCATGATCTGCATTTTCATCCACTCGCCCCAGCAATCCTGACAGGCATGCGCGAGTAGTTTCTCCCGCACCTCGCCCCGATAGAAGGCGGTTTTCGTGACGGCTTCCTTCTCACCGCCACAACGCGAACATGTTATCACTGACATGGGATGCTCCTTGTTCATGATGCCATTCCAATATAACGCGCCGCACCGCGCAAACACTCCCGGGAGCGGCACCGTGGTTGCCATGATGTAACCAATGTGGTAATTTTCTCACGGACGCAAAAAGTGAAGAAACGAACGGCGAGGACCTTTCGTGACGCCGTTCCCGGCGACAAAGCGACGGACGTCGCACACGGGACCGCGACACGTGAGCGCCGATTATGGACCACCATCCCACCGGAGGCTTCACCATGCAACGAATCGTACCTCTCGCTCTCGTTTCCATACTCGTTTTGCTCATTCTTCCCCCCACTTCACACGCCCAGGTGTATAAGCTCCGATCGAAATCGCTGGCAATCCGGTCCTTCGAGAACGAAACGTGGTCCGATTGGAGTGATTGGGAGGATACCAATGTACTCATGACCATCGACCTCGATGAGGATCGCATCACGATCTACTCCAAAGTCACGCAGGTGTACGACGTCGCGGAGTATGAGGGCAAAGTCACGGATCAAGATGGCGATGATGTCATGTCGTTCTTCTGCGTGGATAAGGATGGCACGACTTGTCGCATTCGATTCATTGTCAATCACGAAGACGAGCGCTACCAACTCTACGTGGACTACAAGGATTTCGCATTCGTCTACAACGTGTATTTCCTCGATTGAGGTCAGCGGGTTCATCCCATTTCCCAGGCGCAGTGCAGTCGCGCCGCTTTGCCCATTCGGTTCGGAAGGTGCTGGCCTGTTCGTGCAGGAGCGGCAGCATCACCAGCGGAACACAACTCCGCGCGTGAGTCAATCATGGATGCACTGTGCACGTGTGTCTACGGTGTGCCCGATCTCGACGGCGCGGTAGCGCTTCTCGAGCAGAAGCTGCTCGTATTGGGGAACGGATCAATGATCTGAGCCACACCGTGTGTACTCGAAGGTCGGGGTATTTTCGCCAATACAACCGCACGTGCGGGCGATCTTGAAAGAATAGCGCTGCTCCATTTGTTCGAAGAGGTGCTGACGTAATGTCGAACGCCACGCGGGTCCGTGTGATCATGTGTGGAGCGAGGTCTTCGGGCGAGATCCTTTCAACCCGAATACACTGCCCCAGTATGGGGAAGCGATGAACAGCAGCTACTATCCCGACGGCCATTCATCGCTCCGTGGTACGGAAAGATCAGGTCCAGTCGGGGAAGGTGATATCCGCTGGATCGTCGGTGATGGTGAGGATGAAGCTTCGCAAGGGAATGGGAACGAAAATATCGAAGGTTTGCTCCATATCCACGCCTTCGCCCACGCCGTAGCCCGAGGGAAAATCTTTCGGCCAGTCGGTGGATGATGACGTGTCGTTGTATTTCGCCGGATCGCCGCCGATATAGATGATGCCGATGTTGCTCACCGCGCCGTAGAAGTGCTGTCCTTCGTCATCCGTCATTTTATGCGGATTGGCCGAGGCGAAATCCCCCAACACAATCGCTCCCACACCGAGCGGCGGCAAATCACGCGAGGGTGCGTAGCTGTTCAATGCCTCCGTCGGCGGGGGATTGTCGAAGGTGATGCTGAACGTCCCCGCCCCGAAATTGACCGTACCGCGACCGAACATGTACGCGTAGTCCGGCGATCCGCTGGATACCACCCACACGCCGGAGAGGATTGCGGACGATGGGACGCTGATGTTTTTCTTGAACTGCACGGTGCCCGTGATGGTCAACGAGCCAGTGGGCGACGGATTGACGGGAGTGTCCTCGTCCTTGTCGCAGGCCACAAACACGCACAACAGGCAAACCGCCAGTAATGTGCGTCCGATGATTTCACGCATGTCTTCTCCATTGTCGTGGATATTCCATACAATGGTACCCGTAATATTTTAAACAAGCAACCTCTCGCGTCGCGGAGGTGTAACTTTGACCCATCGCGCGTGTCATTCTTGTTGGTCCGGACGTTTACCTCTTTTTGCTCCTTGTTCCCCACGCGGAAAAGCCGTAACGTCGCGGATACCCGAGCCCTTCTCCATACCGCATCAAACGGACGGAATCATGAGCAGAGCGCTCCTACTTCTGCTGCTCGTCAGCGCCATCAGCTTGCCACTCGCAGCGCAACCCGCGCTGGAAATTGCGGAGTTGGAGGTCAACTATCCGCGCATACGCGTGTATTTCAAGGCCTACTGCAACGGCGTTGTGAACAATCAGTTCCAGTCGCAGGATTTCGAACTCTACGAAAACGGGAAGCTGATGAAATCCGCGCGACTGCATTGCTTCGACGAGCCCACCTGCTGCGTGTCGGCAGTGCTGGTGATGGATCGCTCGGGAAGCATGATGGGCGACAGACTCGAAAACATGAAAATCGGCGCGCGCTCCTTCGTCAACGAGATGAGTCCCAAAGGCGATAATTGCGATGAAGCCGCGATCGTGAGTTTCAGCACGGATGTGCGCCTGGACGTGCCGATGACCTCTTCGAAGCCGCAACTGCTTGCGGGAATCAACAGCATCACCGTACAAGGCGGCACGGCGCTGTGGGACGGCGTGGCCTCGGGGATATACGAATTGCTGCGGTCGGCGAAGAACACCTGCAAAGCGGTGATCGTGTTGTCGGATGGCGGTGACAACGGCAGCAAGCAGCACACCTTGAACTCGGTGGTAGCCTATGCGAACGCGAACGGTATACGGGTGTTCACCATCGGTCTCGGTTCCGGCTCGGACAGGAATCTCCCGGCGCTGGCGCAGCGCACCAACGGCCGGCATTATCAAAGTGCGACCGGCAGCGATCTCGCGGCCATTTACTCGGCTATTCGCACCGGCATCATCGGCTGGAGCTTTCCGTACTGCTATCTCGAATACGAAACCGGTTGTCCCGATGGCACCGAGCGCACGGTGGAGCTGGTGCTGAAGAATTTCTGCGGCGGCACGGTGCGCCAAACCGTGCGCTACACCGCGCCGTATCTTCCCCATCTTTTCCAGAAAGTGCGTTTGCGCATCGGCGAAGCCGAAGCCGCGGCGAACAGCAACGTCACCTTGCCGCTGATATTGGAGACGCCCGTCAACGGTGTATTCAGCAAGTCAACCTTCTCGGTGAGTTTCGACGAGAGTGTACTCGAATTCCTTGGAGTGAGCGCCGCCCCGCTCATGGCGGGGAAAAAATTCTCCTTCCAACGCAACGCGGGACTGATCACCATTCGTCTCGAAGAGGACGTGGAGCTGAGCAATGTGGGCGGCGAGTTGTTCCTGCTGCATTTTCGCACGAAGGATCCCGAGCACACGGTACGCACACCGGTGCGCCTCGAGCAGTGGATGTTCGACGCCTGGTGCCTCGTGCCAGAATTGCTGCACGGCTCCGTGCTGATTCGCGCACGCGAGGTGCGCTTGAGTTGCGCCACCAGCGGGGATGTGCAGGTGCGGTGGAGCGAGGCGCTCAATGGCTACGATCCCACACGTTTTGATGTGATGGTGACGCTGACGAATTCCGGCAATCGCGAAATCTCCGATGTGATGGCCACGTTGCTGGCGGACGCCAACCTTGTGAAGGCGGTACAGCCCACGGAATACACGCAGTTGGTCTCTCCTTCCACCATGCTGCCCGGCGGTACGGCCTCCGCCACCTGGCGTGTGGAAATCGTGAGTTACAAGGACTTGCGCTCCTTCCCGCTGCGCTTCCGCATAAGCGCGGGCGCGGTGATGTATGATGAGTGCGAGCTGTGGGTACGGGTGGATTCCGCACGCGGCCCACTGCTCTCATGCAGTCTGGACATGCCGGATGTTTTGCTCTGGAATCAAATCGAGCGTCGCTTCGAGGGCAATCCTTTCCCCATTACCGTCACGGCGCACAACGCTGGCAACATTGTTGCGCGCGGTTTGCATGCGATCATGGAAGTGGATGCGGCGGCGCTGCGGCTGCTTTCGCCCAAGCTGCCGGATCAGGACATGACACCACGCGATGTGGCGCCGGGCGCCGATGCGCTGGCGCAATGGAGCGTGGAAGCCTTGGCCAGAGAGTACAGCGAGAATGTACCAGTGCGCGTCACCGTAGTGTCGGACAACATGCCCACGGTGGTGTGCGAGCGCAGCCTGCGCATCGAGGCGGCGGTGCATCCGCTGTTGAGTTGCGAGGTGGCATTGCGGGATTCGGTGCATTGGAACGACCGCACGCGCAGCTATGAGCCCGCGCAATTTCCGCTCGCCGTTACCGTATCGAACGCCGGGCTCGCCGAGGCGCGCCATGTACGCGTGACATTGCTGACAAATACCGGCGTGATTCGTCCGATCAATCCCACGGACAGCTGGCAATACCTCACTCCGCGCAACCTGCCCGCCGAGGGCAGCGGTAGCGCGCTGTGGACGGTCGAGGCCGTGCAGCAACTCGAAGCCACCACGTTGCAGATAGAAGTGCTGATCGAAGCGGACAATCATGCCCCTCGTCGCTGCTTCGCGACGCTGGTCATTGATCCCGCGCGTTTCCCCGCACTGCAATGCGCGCTCGCCGCGCCGGACACGGTGTTTTTCCGCGAGCAGTATTACGATCCCGAGGAGTTCGACGTGCAGCTCGAGGTGCGCAATGTCGGTACGGCCGCCACGCGGGACGTACGCGCGCAGTTGCTGCAAGACACGCGCTTCACTATCACGTCGCAGGCACAGTTCACACTGGCCGACGACATGGCTGCGGGTGATGTGGCCGCTGCGGTGTTCCGCGTGCGCATGCATCCGCGCGACACCGACGGCTACGATACGCTGTGGGTGCATGTGCAGGGCGAGGATACCGATCCGCTCTGGTGTTACCATCCCGTGTGGGTGCAACGCGTGCGCATGCCGCGCTTCGATTTGCAATGCGCGCTGGAAAGTGCCGCCCCGGAGTACGACGAAACGACGCAGGATTATTCACCCAATCCGTTGCGTTTCCGCAGCACGGCGATCAATATCGGTGAAACCTGGGCCGAAGACTGTCAGGTGCTGCTCGAAGGCCAAACACTGCTCACGCCCATCGAGGGCATGCTGCGCGAGGTGGGCACCATGCAGGTGGGCGACGTACGGCAACTCGAGTGGCATGTGCGCGTGTTGCCTCGCACCGTGGCGGGCTGGGACACGTTGCGTTTCCAGGTGTTGGGACGCGGTGGACTGGGCCGACAGCTCGTGCTTGCGACTTGCGCGGTGCCGGTATTCGTGCCCGCCGCGCGCAAGGCCGGTGTCGCGCTGCACTGTGAGGCGCCGGATTCGGTGCTGTACCGGGACAAGCGCTACGATCCCGATCCCTTGCTGTTCACCGCGCGCATCAGGAATACGGGCAACAGTACGAGCAAGGCGTTGCGTGCCTTTGTGGAATTGCCTGCGGGTGTAGTGCCTGCGAACGGCGAGTCGCTGGAGCGCCTGATTCCGGCACTGGATGCCGGCGCCGTTGAGGATCTGAGCTGGCGACTGCATGCAACCTCGCGGCAGGAGAACGCGCTCGTCGACCTCTGTGTGCGCGTGCTGGACTCTGATGGAGGCATGGAGTATTGCTGCAGCGAGATGTTCATCGAACGCAGCAGCGACGCGGGTTTGCTGCCCACCTGTTCGAGCATCGACACACTGTATGTGGACACGCGCAACGGTGGATATCTCGACAATCCCTTCGACATTCACCTGCAGTTGTTCAATCCCGGCACTGCCGCCGCCGAGAACGTGACCGCCACGCTGTTACTGCCCGGTAATGCACTGGTCGCGCTGGATTCTATGACCTGGTCTGCCGGCACATTGGCGCCGGGCGCAACGGCCCGGTATAGCTGGCGCGTACGGGCATATGCGCAGGAAACCGCCACCGACGCCACGTACAGCATTCTCATCAATGCCGACGGCATGCCACTGCAAGAATGCCGTTCGTCCGTGCATTTGCAGGCCAATCCCCGCACCGCGCTCGACAGTTACTGCACGGTGTCGCCCACGGACAGCGTGCTTTTCGATCAGACGACAGGTCTGTTCGTGCCGCAGGATTTCTTCGTGACCATGCACATCATTAACCGTGGCGTTGCCACGGCGCATGCGGTACGCGCACGCATTCTCACCAGCCACTCGGTGGTGCTGGCCGATGGTGAACAGCCGATCAAGGAATTGCCCTCCATCGATTTGCCCGCCGGCGCCGAGGACAGTGTGCGTTGGCGCATCCGCCCCATACGCTCGGACGAGGACGGGGTACGCGACTTCCATTGCCTGGCAACCAGTGTCAACGGAGCGTCGGTGGAATGCGGCACGCGCGTTTTCGTGCAGGGCGCGCGTCGTGTGATCACCGTGTCGCTGCCCGAATACACCGTGCTTCGCTATCGCGAGAAACAGACCTTGCCCGTGTGGATCAGCCGCACTGTGGTGGCGCAGCCATCGGAATATCGACTGCGACTGCACTACGACACCACCATGCTTCGGATTCTGGCCGCCACGTCCACTGGTACGCTCACTGGCATGGGCTGGGCGGGCACAAGTTTCATGGAGGAATCGAAAGGCGTGGTGGATATCGCCTCCTACACCACGGCGAATCCGCTTTCCTCCGAAGCAGGTGTGCTGGTGAATTTGCTGGTCGAAGGCGCGTTGCAACGCATAGGTGGCGCCGGACGTTTCGCCCAATCACTGCTGCGCATCGACACAACGGTGAGCAGTTTCGATCGCGGTGCGGTATCGTACATAGCGAGGGATGGCTGGATCGTTTCCACCGACGATTGCCTCGAACCACTGATGGCGGAGCCGGGCTATGCCTTGCGACAGAACCGTCCCAATCCTTTCAATCCGAGCACGGTTATTGAATACAGCGTGCCCGAAGACAGCCACATCCGCCTGCGCGTGTTCGACACGCATGGTCGCGAGGTGGCCGTGCTGCATGAGGGACCGGTGACGGCGGGCGCACACAGCATTGTGTTCACCGCAAGCAATCTGCCGTCGGGTCTGTACTTCTATCGTCTCGAAAGCGGTTCGCGCGTATTGACGCGCAGCATGCTGCTGATGCGGTGATGCTGTGGTGCTCCGTATTTCCCCTCGGAGCACGAGAGCGTATTGCGCGTTTCACCACGCGCAACGCTTGATGTTCAATGGCCTTGTGTGCGAGACAAGCACTCTCGTATGTTGAAACATGGAACGTGGCATCATTAAAAAATAGCGCTTGCATGAACAACCCAAGCCCACACCCGTCCCCGGAACTCCCGAGGAACGCATGGACATGGTGTGGGAATTGACACGCGAACTCTGCTCTCTTTCCCCCACGCTCGATGCTGAACGCCCTTTGCAACGACATATAACGCGCCTCATCAAACGCTGAGTCCGGGCTTGAGCCACTGATTGCAGTCGCCCGATCCGGGTACAACGTGGTCTACATCAATGTCGACATCGATGGGAGTATCACCCCTTCAGTGAAGAGTTTGTCCGCCTACTGCAGCACGCTGTCTAACGCTCCCCTCTTTTTTCCTGCTGCAATTCCGGTCGGAATTCACGCGCGACCCAATTGCGCCAGCGCCGCATCGGCAATGGCGTGGGCGGATTTCACGCAATCGCCCACGGAAATTCCTCCCCGGTAATTTGCGCAGAAGAACAGCCCGGGGCGCGCGGCTTCGGCTTCGTCCACTGCGCGCATTGTGCCGAGATGACCGCGCACGTACTGCGGTATGGCGCGCTTCCAGCTGGTAACATGCGCGAACGCGGGCTGTGAGGGCGTGCCGAGCAGCGCCTGTTGCTCCGCGAGTGCCGTGGCAAGAATGTCGTCGTGGGATTTCAGCGCCTCGTCGGGTTGGCGCATGCCACCCACGAAGGTCGTCAGCAGGGCGTGACCGTCGGGAGCGCGGTCGGAGAAAATACTGCTGGAAAAAATGGTGCCGAGTATGCGTCGGCGTTCGACGCGCGGGATCAGAAAACCGAAGCCGTCCAGCGCATGCATGCCCGGAGCGGGCGCGAAGCCCGTGAGCACTTCGGCCACAGGCGGATAGGGAATGGCTTCGAGCAGCGGCGATAAGGCGGGCAGCAACGGGGATGACAGCCGTGCGGCCGCATCGGCGGGAACCGCGAGTACGAGCACATCGGCCGTGCCGCATCCAGATGCTCCATCGATCGTGTAGTGCAGCACATACGGCGCGGCACCCGAGGCAGCGTCCGCTTCGAGGCGGTCGATGTGCACACCTGTGCGTACATGCGCGAGACCTGCGGCAATGGCGTCGGTAAGGGTTTGCATGCCGTCGCGGAACGAGAACATGCGCGCGCTTTGCTTGCTCTCCTCGCCACGCCGCTTGCGCTCGCGCGCGCCACGAATCGTGCCCTTGATCAAACTGCCGTACGTTTGCTCGAGCGCATGCAGTTTGGGAAACGCGGCGCGCACATCGAGTTGCTCGGGGTCGCCCGCGTACACGCCGGCCACAAAGGGATTGATGGCATAGTCGAGAAACTCGTTGCCCAGGCGCCGGCGCACGAAATCCGCCACGCTCTCTTCGGCATCGGGAGCCGAAGGCGGGATGAAAGGTTCGCGAAACAGGCGAAGCTTCGCCTTGCCGGAGAACAAGCTGCTGCGCACGAATGCCGGCGGCGACATGGGCAAAGCGCGCAACTGTCCATCGCGCAGGATGTAGCGATTCTTCGAGCTGTCGTTCGCATACAGCTTGCCATGCTCCGCGCCCACATCGCGGATGAGTTCGGTGAGCAGTGGCGTGGTTTCGAGCGTGCTGTTCGGTCCGGCTTCGATCAGCCAGCCGTCGCGGCGTTCGCTGCGAATGGCTCCCCCCACGCGCGTAGCGGCTTCCAGTAGCAGCACACGCTTCCCCGCGCGCTGTAACAGCAGCGCCGTGGTCAGTCCCGAGATTCCCGCGCCCACAACGATGGCGTCGAAATGCTGTGTATCGCTCATCGCTGTGCGTCCTTCAGCTGCGCGCGTCGTTGCATGCGCTCGATGATTTGCCGCGCGAGCGCATCGATGTACAGGGCGGAATCGTTGAGGGCGGGCATGACTTCGAATTGCCGCATGCCGCATTGTTCCGCAGTGTGGCGCAATTCGATGTTCAATTCATGCAGGGTTTCGATATGATCGGTGACGAAGGCCACGGGCACCACAAGCATATCACGCACGCCGCGGCGGGCGAGTTCTTCGGTTTTTTTCACCGTATCGGGTTCCAGCCATTTTGCCGGACCCACCTTGCTCTGGAAGCTGAGGTGGTACGGCAGCGCATCCGTGCGCAGCCGCATCACTTCCTCCACCGTTGCGCGTATCTGTTTCGAATAGGGATCGCCCTGCTCCACCAGTTTCACGGGCGTACCGTGGGCGCTGAACAGCAGCGTCACTCCGCCGCGGTGTTCGGCGGGAAAGCGCCGCAAGCCCTCGTCGATGCGCTGATTGATGGCGGCGAGGTAATCCGGATGCGCGTGGTAGGATTTCACGCTCTGCACCCGGAAGCGGCGCTCGCCCCGCGTGCGCTGTATGCCGCGCCAGGTTTTGAAACAGGAGCCCGTGGTGGTTTTCGAGTAATGCGGATACAGCGGCATGAGAAACACCTCACGAAAGCCATCCTCGTCCAGCCGCTGCACGGCTTCGGCAATGAAGGGATGCCAGTAGCTGAAGCCCACCTCCACGCGCACGCGCACAATGCCGGCATAGTAGGCGCGCAGGCGATCCTGCAAGGCATCGGCTTGCTGCCGTGAGAGTTCGGCGATGGGCGATTTGCCGCCGATCATCGCGTAGTTCTCCTTCACGATTTCGGCGCGCTTTTTCGCGATGAAGCGCGCCAACGGCTTGCGCGCAAACTCCATCGGCCCGAAGGAAATGATTTCCTTGTCGAGAAACAGGTTCTCGAGAAAGGGACGCACGGCGTCCAGCGAGGTCGGACCGCCCATGTTGAGAAGTATTACGCCGAGATCGTTCATATCTCCTGTGCAGAATCTGGAAGTGAACATCGCCAGGCCTTTGCGTGAGGCATTTCAGCCCCGCCTGTCCTGTATCATACGGTGCGTGAAAAAATCTGCTTCTCGCGCTGTGCCGGCAAATACGCATCGAAGGCCATCGCCACATTGCGAATCACGAGTATGCCCATGCCGTTGACCGTGATGGCATCGGACGTGATAGTCACCAGACCGTCGTCCACCAGCTCCTGAAGCCGCTCAGGCACATCGGCGAAGTACTCGTCGAACACAATGCCGTAGCGGTGTTCGATGCTGCGTTTATCGATGGCGAAATCGCACATCAGCGTCATGATTACGTCGCGTCGCAACACGTCGTCGTCGGAGAGGCGGTATCCCACATGTGTGCTCACACGCCCTGCGTCGAGAGCGGCGTAGTACTCGGGCAGGGTTTTCGCGTTCTGCGCGTACATGCGTGCGAATTGCCCGATGCTGGTGATGCCGAAGCCGTACAAATCGGCACCGGCATGCGTGGTGTAGCCCTGGAAATTGCGATATAGCGTTCCGTTGCGCTGGGCCACGGCCAATTCGTTGTCGGGTTTGGCAAAGTGATCCATACCCACGTACACATAGCCCGCCGCGTTCAGCATTTCGATGGTGCGCACGGTGATGCGCAATTTTTCCTCGGGCGTGGGTAAATCCTCGGCGCGGATCAGCGACATGTGCTTTTTCATCCACGGCACATGCGCGTAGTTGAACACGGCGATGCGATCGGGATCGATGTCGATGATGCGCTCGAGTGTTTCCTGAAAGGTCTCCACAGTCTGAAACGGCAGGCCGTAAATGAGATCGAGGTTGATGCTCATGAAGCCCAGCTCGCGAGCCCAGTCCAACACCTCACGCGTCATGTCCTCGGGCTGAATGCGGTTCACCGCCTGCTGCACACGCGGATTGAAATCCTGCACGCCCATCGACACGCGATTGAAACCTCCTTCCTTCAAAGCCACGAGATGATCGCGCGTCATGTCGCGCGGATCGATTTCCACACCGGCTTCAACATCGTCGGCGAAAGGAAACAGCTCGCGCGTGCGTCCGGCCAGATCCCGAATTTCCTCGGGATGCAAATACGTGGGCGTGCCTCCACCCCAGGCCAGCTGCGTGACGATGCGATCTTCACGAATCAGCGGACGGAGGAGTTCCATCTCCTTTTTCACATACCCCACGTAGCTGTTGATTTTCGCGCGATCGCGCGTCACCATCATGTTGCAGCCGCAGAAGTAGCACAGCGTGTCGCAGAAGGGAATGTGATGGTACAGCGAAAGCGGCGGCAGCGAACCCTCGCCGTTGGTGGCGCGGATTTCGCGCAGATAATCATCGGCACCGAAATCGGCGGTGAACACCGGCGCGGTGGGATAGCTGGTATAGCGCGGACCGGGGCGCGAGTACTTTTGCAGCAACGCGGTGTCGATGCCGTCGAATTGATGTATGGCCGTGCTCATGCTCTTCCTTTCCGCTGTGTCATGCGCCCGCTTCGCTGGCGCGCAATTCCGTCGAAATGTCTTTTACCGCCTGAATCATTGCTCGCGCATGCTCCACCGGCACGGTGGGAAGAATGCCGTGACCGAGATTGAAAATGTGGCCGGGATTGTTGCCGTACCACGAAAGTATGTTGCGCACCTCTTCGCGTATGCTCTCGGGCGAGGCGTACAGCGCCACGGGATCCAGATTGCCCTGCAAGGCCACCTTGTCGCCGATGGCGGTGCGCACTTCGCCGATATCCACTGTCCAGTCCAGCCCGAGCACATCGGCGCCGCTGTCGGCAAGCTCGCGCAGCGAGGAATTCGCGCCCTTGGCGAAGACAATCACCGGCACATCGGTGGCGGATTTCACCTCCTCGACAATGCGCATGATGTACGGCATGGAAAATTCGAGAAAGGCATCCTTGGACAGCACACCGGCCCAGGTATCGAAGATCTGCACGATATCGGCACCGGCCTTGGTCTGCTCGATGAGATAGGCCGTCACCACATCCGCCAGCTTCGACAACAACGCGTGCATGCTCTCGGGTTCATCGTACAACATGCGTTTCACGATGTCGAAATTTTTCGAACTCCCGCCCTCCACGGCGTAGGACGCGAGCGTCCACGGTGCACCGGCGAAGCCGATGAGCGGTACTCGTCCGGCAAGGGCGCGGCGCGTGGTGGCAAGCGCGTCGTACACGTAGCGCAGTCGCTCCACCGCGCCATCCACCTGCAACGCGTCGATATCGGCGCGACTGCGCAGCGGCGAGGGAAAGCGTGGACCACCTTTGCCCTCTTCCATCAGAAATTCCATGCCCATGGCCTCGGGCACCACGAGAATATCGGAGAAAATGATGGCGGCATCCACGCCCACGATGTCCACGGGTTGCACGGTGACTTCGGCGGCCAGCTCCGGAGTGCGGCAGAGGGTGATGAAATCCGTCCCCGCGCGCACCGCGCGATACTCAGGAAGGTAGCGCCCGGCCTGACGCATCATCCAGACCGGAGTGCGTTCGGTGGCTTGCCGGCGCGCGGCGCGGAGCAGGAGGTCGTTCTGTAATGTGGGCATGGTAAATCCGGAGTCGTGTATCTTTTGTGAAAAAATGTCAGTTGGCGGACGCGGCGAAACGGAGAATGGCCTCGGCCACGGCTTCGGCGCTTTGCTGCGCGGGCAGAATGTCCACGCGGAGGCCCGCGTTTGTCGCGGCCTCCCCGGTTGTGCGGCCGATGACCGCAACGACGATGTTGCCCTGCGCAAAATCGGGCAGCACGTCGATGAAATGCTGCACCGCCGACGGAGAGAAAAAGGCCACGCAATCGAAATCCCTTCTCTCCGCGAAATGCCGCAGTTGCTCCACTGCTTCCGCGTCCGGCGGCAAAACGCGGTACGCGGCAATTTGCTCGACATGGCCACCGCGCTCTTCTATGGCGGCCACAATTTCGTCGCGCGCTATCGGCGAACAGGGCTGCAAAAAGCGCCGCCCGTTCACATCCCCGAGATCGGCCGGCATGTCCGCGCCATAGGACGATGCGGCGATGGTCACGGGCTGCAATCCCCCGCGACGCGCGGCCGCCGCTGTGGGCATGCCGATGGTGTGCAGCGGTGGCAGATCGGTGGGATCAATATGCCGCTCTTCCACACGGCGCGCGAAATAGCGCGCGGCAATGGGACTGGTGAGTACAATGCCGTCCCATTGCGCGGGACGGTCCAGCGCTGCATCGAGGGCGTCCCAGCGCTCGGGATCCTCGATGCGCAACATCGGCACATGCAACACGGTACGTCCCGCCTCATGCAGCAGGTCGTCGAACACGCCTTTCTCGGGCCTCGTATTCAGCACCGTGCGGAGCAGCATGGCCTACGCAGCTCCTCCACGAATGGCATCGAGAATGTCGCGCGCACCGTTGGCCAGCAACTTATTGGCCACGCGCACGCCGAGTGCTTCCGCTTTTGCCAAATCCTTGGTCGTGCCGCGCGTATCCAGACGGATCGTTCCATCGATACTGGCCACCATGGCGTCGAGCAGCAGACGCCCGCCATCCATGCGCGCCCAGGCGCCGATGGGAATCTGGCAGCCGCCTTCGAGCGTGCGCAGCAGGGCGCGTTCGGCCACGGCCGCGGCCGCTGTTTCGGCATGATGCAGGCAGGCCACCACGGCGGCGGTGTCGTCGTCGCCATCGCGAATTTCCACGCCCAGGGCGCCTTGTCCCACGGCAGGCAGTAAGTGCGTAGTGGGAATCACATGCGCGATGCGATGCTCCCAGCCGAGACGTTTCACGCCCGCGTAGGCCAGCAGCATGCCGTCCCAATCCGCGCCGTCGAATTTTTCCATGCGCGTGTTGAGATTGCCGCGAATGTCCACAATGCGCAGGTCCGGCCGCAGATGCAGCAACTGCGCGGTGCGGCGCAGACTGCCGGTGGCCACCACCGCGCCTTCGCGCAGCTCGGCCAGCGAGCGTGCCGTGCGGGAAATCAGCACATCGTTCACCACCTCACGCTCGGTAATGGCCGCGATGCGGAGTCCGGCGGGAGTTTCGGTGGGCAAATCCTTCAGACTGTGCACGGCGATGTCCACGCGCCCGTCTAGCAGGGCGTGTTCGATTTCGCGTGTGAACAGCCCCTTGTCACCGATTTTCGACAGCGATTGATCGAGAATCTTGTCGCCCTTGGTTTTGATGATGTGCAATTCGACCTCGAGGCGACGGTGCGCGCGTTTCAGCACGCGCTGAACATGTTCCGCCTGCCAGAGTGCGAGCGCGCTGCCGCGCGTGCCGATGACCACTCGTTTCTTCATTGCGTGCCATTGCTTTGTGAAGTATCGCCGGAATCTTCTTCGAGATCGAAGAGATCGCGCACCAGTTGAATGCGCGTGGAAAGTTCGCTGCTGTCGTACGCCGGTTTTTTGATCGACACCATGGTGGGATGCAGCAGTTTGTTGATGATGCGTCGCGTCAGTACGTCCACGGTCTCCAGCGACGTTGCATCGATGCGATTGCGGAAGCGCTCGAGTTCGGCCACGCGAATCTGCTCGAACTTGTCGCGCAGTTGCTGAATGGTGGGCGCGGCCTCGAGCGTGTTGAACCAGAGGAAAAAGTTCACCACTTCCTCGGTCACGATGGCGTCGGCTTTCGGAATCTGCTGGCGGCGCTGTTCGAGATTCTGGTCGATGATGTTCTGTATCGAATCCAGATCGCGGAGAAACACGTTCGGTAATTCGTTCACCGCAGGCTCGACATCGCGCGGCACGGCGAGGTCGAGGATGAGCAGCGGACGATTCTGCCTTTTTTTCATCGCGCGTTTCACCGCATCGTGACTCACCACATGCGTGGGTGCGGATGTGGCCGACACGATCATGTCGAATTCGTGCAACAACTCGGGAAAGCTTTCGAAGCGCATCGCGCGGCCGCGAATCTCGTCGGCCAGAGCCATCGCTTTCTCATGCGTGCGGTTGGTGACGGCGATATTGTCCACGCCTTTTTCCAGCAAATGCCGCGCGGCCAACGCGCCGGTTTCTCCGCTGCCAATGATCAGCACGTGCTTGCCGTGCAAATCGGCGAAAATTTTCCTGGCCAACTCCACCGCCGCGAAACTCACCGACACCGCTCCGATACCGATGGCGGTTTCATTGCGCACGCGTTTCCCCGTGTGCAATGCGCCCATGTACAGATGGTTGAACACATTGCCCACCGCACCCGTGCGCACGGCAAGCTCGTAGGACTGCTTCACCTGATTGAGAATTTGCATGTCGCCGAGGATTTGCGAATCCACCGCCGAGGCAACGCGAAACAGATGCGCCACCGCTCCGCAACTGAAGAAGCGGAAAAACTGCGTGTCATCGAATTTCTCGCGTGGACGCATTTCCCTCAGCGCGCGAATCAGTGCATCGCCATCGATGTCCTCGCTCATCGGCAGGGCGTACAACTCCGTGCGATTGCAGGTGGAAACGATGCTCGCCTCGCGGAACAAGCTCCCGGTGTGGCGGCGGAGAAAGTCCTCGATCTCTTCGTCGGACAGATGCAGGCATTCGCGCACCTTCACGGGCGCGGAATGGTGATTGACGCCGACAGCGTAGATCAATGCCACAATGTCCGCGCTCCTCTCCGGCGCACGCGTTCGTCATTCACTCGCATGTCTTACAAGAACCTGTGAAAATCGCTGAGAAACACATTGACAACGGTCAGAGACAACACAATGGCGCCGAAGCCCCAGAGCGACAGCTTCACGATGCGATGTCCGTCGATGCGCACGGCGTAATGCGCGAGCAGCAGCGCGGCGTACAGCACCCAGACGATGCCCGTGGAAAGCAGCTTCGGATCGGTCCAGGAAAAATCCGTGAACAACCGCGGCAGCCATATCGCCCCCACCACCACGGAAGCGGAAAGGAACACGAAACCCACCAGCGACGACAGCACTGTCATGTGCTCCAGCCCCTCCAGACTCGGAAGGTTGCGATACGCCGAGCCGAAGCTGCCGCGCTTGAGTTCGCGGTACATCAGCAAAAACATCACCGCATGCATGGCGCTGAGCGCGAACCCCGCGTAACCGAACACCGCCAGCGTGACATGCGTCCCGATGGCCATGTTGGACAGCACGGGATTCACATCGCTGCCCGACGAGAGTTTCATCACCACACTCGAGGTCAACTCGAATACCGCCGCCAGCGAGAGCAGGAAAAAGCCCGTACCCGACTCGCCCGTGCGCCGCTCGATGATCAGATACGTGAGCGTAATGGTGAAGGCGATGAGCGACATGATTTCGAAGGGCGTGGTCACCATGCAGCGGTTGTACTCCGCCGTGTGCAAACCGACATAGAGAAAATGCAGCACCGAGGTCAGCAGCAGCAAGGGCGACTTGAGCCGCGACGACACCGCGTCGGTGCTGAAAAATGACACCCCGTACATGTACGCAAGCAACACGTACGCGATGGGGAGCAGGACTTCGGCAATGCTATTCGCTATATGGAGCACGTTTCTCTATTCGGATACTGCACATCGTAAAAATGTAAGGAAAAATCCCGCGAGAATACAGGCAGGAATCGGGTGCCGTAAGGACACCCGATTCCTGCGCACATCGCTTTCCGGCTCCCCGCTGCATCGCGGGGATGCGGCACCTCCGGCATCACTGTTTCCTGTGCTTGCCGATGAAGTCGAAGAACTCGTCGAACCAGATCAACTGCTCCTGCGGACGCAGCACCCAGTGATTCTCGTTGGGGTACACAATAAGCTTGGAGGGAATGCCCTTCACCTGCGCCACGGTGAACGCCTCGAGACTCTGCGTGTATGGCACGCGGAAATCCTTCTCGCCCGTGATGATCAGCATCGGCGTGTCCCAATTCTGCGCGAAGCGATGCGCCGAATGCTTGTCGTAATTCGCGCGGACGGAGGCGTCCCAATACGGACCGCCATTTTCCCAATTCGTGAACCACAACTCCTCGGTGGCACCGTACATGCTCTCGAGATTGAACACGCCGCAATGCGACACGAAGCTGCTGAAGCGCCCCTGATGATTGCCCGCGAGCCAGAACACCGCGTAGCCGCCGGCGCTCGCGCCAATGGCGGTAACCTGCGCCTTGTCGATATACGGTTCCTTGAGCAACGCGTCGGTGGCCGCCAGAATATCCTGCATGGGCAAGCCGCCCCAATCCTTGCTGATGGCGTCGTTCCAGTCCTGTCCGAAGCCCGGCAGTCCGCGGCGATTGGGCGCCACCACCACATAACCCTGCGAAGCGAAGAGCAGGAAATTCCACGCAAAGCTGAAGAACTGACTCACCGTTGCTTGTGGTCCGCCCTGGCAGTAGGTGATCATCGGATATTTTTTCGCGGGATCGAAATCCGGCGGATACACCACCCAGGTCTGCACTTTTTTCCCGTCCACACTCGGAATCCAGCGTTCCTCGATGGTGACCTGTTTGAACAAGCCCATCACCGCGGTGTTTTCGCCGGTCAGCGGCCAGGGACGCTCACCCTTGCGCGCCGGCTGAGCGTAAAGTTCTGTAGGCGCGTTGAAATTCCGCCGACCATACACCAGGGTTTTTCCATCGGGCGTGATGTCAACACCGGCATCGTGATTGTACACGCCTTCGGTGAGAATTTCCCAGGCGCCGTCGAGCGTCATGCGGTACACCTGCACTGTGGCGCCGTTTTCGGCGGAGAAGTACAGGGATTTGCTGTCGGGGGCCCAGAGCGTGTGTCCCACCCACTGATCCAGTGTGGCGCTGAGTTCGCGTATCTGAGCGGATTTGCGGTCGTAGAGCATCAACCGATTCCTGTCGGCCTCATGCCCGGCGCGGGCCATGGAATGGAAAGCGATCCAGCGGCCGTCGGGCGAATACAGCGGGTCGCGGTCGAAGCCGGGCATGCCCTGCGTGATGTTGCGCGTTTCGCGCGTGGCCATATTCACCACATACACATCGGAATTGGTGCTCGTTGCGAAGTCCTTCACCTTTTTGCTGGTGTAGGCCAGCTCGCTGCCATCGGGCGACCAGGCGATGCCCTCGGCACCGCCGAAGGGCTTGAGCGGCGTATCGAAGCGCTCGCCTTCCATCAGGTCCACGGCCTCGCCGCCCGCAACGGGCATGACGAAGAGATGGGTGTAGGATTCATCGTTCCATTCGTCCCAGTGACGCACGGGGATGCGATCGTAGATGCGCACATTCGCCTTGGGAGCGTTGGGAAAACGTTCGGCAATGGTGGAATCCAGCTTCACATCCGAGGTGAAGGCGATATGCGTTCCTTTGGGAGAAAAGGACAAATTGCCGATGCCGTTTTCCATATTCGTGAGCTTCACCGGTTCGCCGCCTTCCATGCTCAGCAGGTAAGCCTGCGGCGCACCGTCGCGCGTGGAGAGAAAGGCGATGGACTTGCCGTCGGGCGCCCAGATGCCGTTGTAATCCGCCGCGGGCGAGGTTGTGAGCTGGCGACGCGTCTGACCGTCGATGGAAACGAGGTACAGATCGCTGTTTCCCCGGTTTTCCTTCAGATTCGGCGTATTGACGCCATACAGCACCCACTTGCCGTCGGGTGAAACGGCGGGACTGTTCACACGCTTGAGCGAAAGCAATTCGGCGGAGGTGATGGCGCGAGTACGCGATGCGTACTTGTCCACCGCAACCTCTTTCAGCTTGCGCATTTGCTCCGGAGTGAGCCGCTGCTCCTGGGCATGCACGGATGGAACAAGCAGCAGGGCGGCACAGGCAATGAGTAAAGCACGGGCGTAGAGGGTCATGGTACAACCTCGGATTATCATGAAGCGAAACAACCAATCTGTAAGATACATACTTCCGCGCGTTTTGACGAGATACCTGCATGCGCGGCAGGGGGGCTAGCTCACGCGAAGACGAAGAGGGAATCACTCACGCCAAGACGCGACGATGCGAAGGATTGTTCAAGCGCAATCCGCAGAGGTCGGAGTTCTGCGGCAATCGAGTCAACGCGGAGACGCTTAACCGCGATTTCCTCCGTGCCCTCGGTGTTCGCGCAGCGCTCTGTGTACTCTGTGTTCCCGCGCAGCGCCCCGTGCCCTCCGTGTTCGCGCAGCGCTCCGTGCCCTCCGTGTTCGCGCAGCGCTCTGTGCCCTCCGTGTTCGCGCAGCGCTCCGTGCCCTCCGTGTCCCCGCGCAGTGCTTATCTGATCAACACCACGCTTCGGCTGGCATAGGCGCCATCGGAGAGGAGTAGCAAGGTGTAGCTGCCGCTGGGAAGGTCGCGTGCATCGAGACGCAACCGCGTTTCACCCGCTGGCGCCAGCTCGTTGTACAACTCGCGCACCGTGCGACCGAGCATATCGAGCAGCGTCAGACGGAACTGGCGGGGACGCTCGCTGTGGAAGGACAGCATCGTGCTTTCCGTGAACGGATTGGGTTGCGCGGCGTCAAGACGGAAGTCCGCCGACAACGCTCCACTGCGCTCCACCGAGAGCGTATTGACATCGATACGCGCAGAATACACGTCGATGTCTCCGTCGTTGCTGCGGCCATCGGCCCAGAACGGTATGGCGGTCGAGCCCGAAAGAAGCACCTGCGTGTACTCGCCGATGCTGAATTCGTTGTTCCGCTGCCCTGCCAACGCAATGTCCATCGCCGCCGCCGCCACCGGTGTGGACGGCGAAAAGCTTGCGCCTCCATCCCTGGAAACAGCAATGGTGTAGCGCGCGGACATGTTTGCGGCATCGTCGCGGCGGTCGTACCAGGTTACGGCCAGCGTGCCGTCGTCGCCCACGGCCATACTGGGGTGAAATTGATCGGCATTGCCCAGCGCGGTGTCGTCATTGACAACGCGCGGCTGACTCCAGCTCGCGCCGCGGTCGTCGGACCACACGTGGTAAATATCCGCACCGCTACTCCTTTTTTCCGTGATGCCCGTGCCGGACCAGACCACGTGTACACGTCCGCGGGTGGATGAGGACGAGCGGTCCAGTGCCACATGTGGACAGGGGTACACGCGGTTATGGTCAAGTCCTTCGATGGTGCCCTGGCTATCCTGCTCCGACCATTTCGGGATCACGACATCGGTTATTTTCACGGGCGCGGCAAAGGACGCGCCTCCATCGGTGGAGAGTGCGTGGTACAGTGCGTATTGTCTCTGGTCGACCGAGCCGAGGTAAATCACATGCACGCCACCGTCCGCATCGACGTCGATGCTGGTGAATTGCGCGAAGGCCAGATCGGGCGTGGACACCCGCACTTCACCGATTTCGAATTCCAGCGATTGGGGCAATTTTCGCCGCAGGACGATGGACATGCGTTCATTGACCGCGTGCAAATAGGCCGCGTACACGCGTCCCCGATAGGGCGAATTCGTGCGATCGGCCGCCATCCACTGCTTGTCGGCCGCATCCACCACGCGCGTGAGATCCATGATTTCGGCTTCGGCCAGCACATCGTTGTCCGCGCGGAGCCAGTTCTCGCCGCCATCGGTGGAATACGCCCAGAATATGCTCATGTACAGCGGCAGCGTCATACCGGAGAGGTACAAATTGATCCAGGAGAAATACACCGTGCCGTTGGCGTCGTACACGAACACCGGATCGCCCCCGCCCGCGACCAGCGAACCCGGGCGCGTGGGCAGATTGCGGAAGGTGCTTTTCTTCCAGGTGTTGCCGCCGTCGCGTGTGAAATAAATGGGGCAAAGCAGCGCCTGCATGGGATTGTTGCCATCCAGGCGCATGGCCGACACCACCATGTTCGTTGGATCGAGGGGATTGATGGCGGCATGCACTTCGGATTCCGGCAACGGATCGCCGCTCACCACGGTCTCCACGCCTGATTTCGTGGCGCGTGGCGATGCTGTGCTCTCCGTCGCCTGCGCTGTGGATTGCGCAGCGCGCTGAAGCAATTCCTCGAAGAGGGCCGGGTCGATGCGCAGTTTCTCGCGCACGATTTCGCGCAGTGTTTCGTTGTGTTGCGCCTGCGTCACTGCGATACAGACGGGAAGCAGCAGCAGCAATAAACCGATTCGAATCCTCATAGCACTCTCCGTGTGGATGCGGGCAACGGTGGTCAGGAGTGGAGACATGGAAATCTGCAAAATGTATCGGTGAGATGCCATGGTGTTGCCGCGATCCTGCATCAGTGCGGTCCCGCATCTGAGTTTGCGGAGTCGGTCACCTCTGTTTTTAACGCAGAGATCGCCGAGAGCACGGAGGGCACGGAGGATTGTTCTAGCGCACTCCGCAGAGTTCGGAGTTCAGAGCAATCGAGTCAAACGCTTTGAGGGCGCTTCCCGCTCGATCCGTGCACCCCGCCCCAATCGAGTCAACGCAAGGGCGCAGAGACGCCAAGCCGCGATTCCTCTGAGCCCTCGGTGTTCGCGAAGCGCTCTGTGTTCTCTGTGTTCCCGCGAAGCCCTCCGTGTTCTCTGTGTTCCCGCGAAGCGTGTATTCCGAGCCACCGAGGAGCATGGATAAATTTCGCCACCGAAATTCCCGGCGCTTTCCCGTATATTTGCCTTGATTGGCCCAACCTTCCATTTTTTTATCAGCAGGTACGCCTATGATCTCTCGACTACTTTCGTTGCTATCCTTGTTGTTGATCGCGACGGTGATGACGGCTTCCGCTTCCATGGAGAAGCGCCCGGGTCGTGAAAGCGCGCAACACAAACCCCTGGTCGCGCACAACATGATCGTACTCAAACTCGCGCAGCAGCCCACCCTCATTGCCGGTGCGAAGGCCGTGGGCCTGCATGGCGTGGACCGGGTGCTAGCGCGCGTCGGCGTCAGCACGATTCAGCCCATTCACAGCACGCAGGCGCTGCGCAAGAGCGCTTCGACCGAAGCGCGGTCGCTGGCGCGCATCATGATCGTGCGCTACGACGCACCCGTGGATCCCTACACGTTGGCTTCGGAACTGTCGCGCGAGGCCGGTGTCGAATACGCCGAGCCCTACTACGACTACCGCCCGCTGTACACGCCCAACGACACGCGCCTCTCCAGCCAATGGGCGCTGGCCATGATGAACATGGAGCAGGCCTGGGATATCACCAAGGGCGACTCGACCATCGTCATCGGCTATGTGGATACCGGCGTGAATTACACGCATGAGGATTTGTCGCAGGCGCTGTGGATCAATCCCGGCGAGTACGGTGCCAACGGCCAACTACGCAACAACGGTCAGGATGACGACGGCAATGGTCTTGTAGATGACTGGCGCGGTTGGGATTTCATCGGCAATGGCAGCGGCCAGCAACCGAATCCCGACAACGATCCGATGGACATCAATGGGCATGGCACCAACGGCGCGTCCATCGCGGCCGCATCCACCGACAACGGCAAGGGCATTGCCGGCATCGGCTTTCGGAGCAAGATTCTCGCGATCAAGGTGCAGGATGACGCCGGACAGGGCGGCATGTTCGGTTACTCGGGCATTCCCTATGCCGCCGACATGGGCTGCAAAGTCATCAACTGCAGTTGGGGCTCGAATGGCTTCATCAGCCAGGCCATGCAGGATGTGATTGACTACGCGTACTCCAAAGGCGCGCTGGTAGTGGCCGGAGCGGGCAACAGCCCCATCGACAACGATGTGCTGCCCTTCGTCCCCAGCAGTCTGCGGCACGTGTTGAGCGTCAGCTCGCAGGAACCCGACGGCACGGCATCCAACTGGGCGGCGCTGGGTTCGTCGGTGGATATTTACGCCCCCGGCAAGGACGTGCTGGCGGCCCGCGGCGGTTTCGGCTATCAGAACGTCACCGGCACCTCCTTCGCCGGTCCGATGATGTCCGGACTCGCGGCATTGATTTTCAGCATTCATCCCGATTGGACGCCCGATCAGGTGAAGAAGCAGATCAAGGTCACCAGCGAGGCTTTTGGAGGCGTGCGTACTCCGGATTATTACGGCCGTCCGAACGCGTTGAAGGCATTGACACTCAATCAAACTCTCACCGACATACCCGGTTTGATGATTCAAGCCGCCACCGTCACCACGCCTGCCGGCAACTACTTCTCCGAAGGAGGCCAGACGGCACAGATCTCGGTGCAAATTGCCAATCACCTCGCGCCCACCAGCGCCAACGCCACTATGAGCGTCGCCATCAAGGGCGGCGGAGCCACGGTGAGCAATGGTGCGCAGAACATCGGCGTTTTGGCCACGAAGGCAACGAAATCGCTGAATTTTTCCATCACCCTCAACGACGATCCCCCCGCGAGCGAGGGCTATATCGTGGCGGTGGTGACCTTCACCGACGGTTCCTATGTGGATTACGATGTGGTGCGCGTGCCGCTGTATATCGAGAATGAATGGCACACCTCGCTCGATCTGCGTTATCCGTACAACTCCATCGATATGCCCGACCGCTGGACGGTGTGGGTCAGCGGCAATCTCACGCAGAGCGGCACCACTACGCAGGACATCGCGCTGCGCAGCACCGACGGTGGCGACAGCTGGATGTTTGCCTTTGGTACCGGCTTCCCGAGTCCGAAGGGTGTGTATTGCATCGACGGTGTGGACGATGTGACCGCGTTCGTGGGCACGGGTCCCGCCGACGGCAATGCCGAGATTTACCGCACGCAGGATGGCGGTGTGAACTGGACTGGCAACAGCGTGGCGAGCATGACGCCGTTTGTCAACTGGATTCACATGTTCGACGCGTCGAACGGCATTTTCCAGGGCGATCCGAAAAACGGTGTGTGGGGTATCGGCCGCACCAGCAATGGCGGACAAACATGGACGCCCATCGCGACGCCACTGAGCGGACCCGGCACCGAAGCCGGTTGGAACAACGCCTATGATTTCATCGGCGACATCGGCTGGTTCGGCACCAACAACAGCAAGATTTACAAGACCACCGATCGCGGCGCCACATGGACCTCGTATGCGACGCCGTCGAAGAACTCGGTGGATATTTCCTTCCGCGACGAGATGGTGGGTATCGCCCGCTTCTCGAATGTCAACGGCAGCGGCACCGACACGCTTGCGGTGACGCAGGATGGCGGACAGACCTGGACGATTCTGACGAGTCTGGCCGGTGGCGGTGGCACGGCAATGTTCGAGCGCGGCGGCCGCAGGTTGTGGTTCCTGAAAGAGACCAACGCCTATGTTTCCACCGACCTCGGCGCCACCTGGCGCGTGCGTCCCACGCCGACGGAATTCGATTTCGTGAGCGATGCCGACATGTATACCGACGGCTTCATCACTCTGGCCTTCGCGGCGGGCATTCAGCTTTACCGCTTCGAAGCGCCGTTCGAGGCGGCCGTATCCACCGGCGACACGCCGATGCTGCCGTCGGGAATGACGCTGGAAGCCGTGTATCCCAACCCCGCGCAGGGCAACGTGCTGACCGCGCAGTTCAGCATGCCGCGTGCCGAAAACGTCACGCTCGCTCTGTACGACATGGCGGGTCGCGAAGTGCGGCGTGCAGTCGAAGCCACGCTGGAAGCCGGCGTACACAGCGCGCGCGTTTCCACACGCGGTCTGGCCTCGGGCGCGTATCTGCTCCGCCTGACCTCCGCGACGTCCACCGCTTCGCAGGTGGTGAACATCAGCCGCTAACGCGAGCGCGGCGAACGTGCCGAACGCCACACCGTCCCCGTTCAACGCGGGGCGGTGTGGCGTTCTTGTTTCATCGCAGCGCACGGTTCAGAATGGACGTCTCAGCTGGTGCTCCGCGATCGGGATGGGAGTAAAGAGTGAAGGGTAAAGAGTAAAGCGGGGGCGGCGTCCCTACGCGCTGGCTCGTTTTCCTTCCGGGAGTCGTTCTTTCCTCTTTACTTTCTACCACGGATTACGCGGATTATCGCGGATTTTCACAGATTTCCATGGTTCATCTGTGAAAATCCGTGTGACTCCGTGGAATCTGTGTTTCGATTAACAAACAGTGCTTCGAAGCATCGACTCTTCGCTCGCAACACGGATTTCGCTGACTGGCAGGGATTTTTCCCTGCTGCGAAGCCCGCCGTTTTTGTATTTTACATGGACGTTAGCTTTTGCCCTCTCGAATCAGTAACGGTGATCCATGACAATTTGCACCAGAGCCCTCGCTCTCGCGACGCTGCTGCTCGTCGCCCAATCTTTCGCACTGGCCGATAGGCCCGAGCGTCCGAATACCACCTCCACGACGTTCCAGCGCGGCACGATGAGCATCGTACCCAACGTGCTGCTGATCAAGCTCCGGCCACAGACCACATTCACGGCGGGAGAGCGCCGCATTGGCGTATCCTCGTTGGACGCGCTGTTCGCGCGCATCGGAGTGACCGAGGTGAGAAGCCTCGCACTGCGCGAGAATGCCAGTTTGCGGAAATCCGCCGTCAGCGGACTGCACAGCACGCGCATCATCCGCATCAACTACAGCGCGAACGAACACCCCGACGTTCTCGCGCGCGAAGTTGCCATGGATGCCTCGGTGGAATACGCCGAGCCCTACTACGAATTTCCCCTGAGCCGCACACCCAACGACCCCAATCTGGCGCAGCAGTGGGCCGTCAATGTGATGAAGCTCAAGGAGGCCTGGGACATCACCACGGGCGACAGCACAATAGTGATCGGCGATGTGGACACCGGCGTCGACTGGCAGCACGAGGATCTCGCGCTCAACATCTGGACGAATCCGGGTGAATGGGGCAACGCGGGTGAATTGAGCAACAACGGCGTCGACGACGACGGCAATGGAAAAATCGACGATTGGCATGGATGGGACTTCCTGGGCAACGGCACCAGCCAGAGCCCCAAGCCGGACAACAATCCCATGGACGGCGCGCTCGGCCACGGCACCAACACCTCGGGTTGCGCCGCGGCGCGCACCGACAACGGCGTGGGCATAGCGGGCAGCGGCTACAGCGCCAAGATTCTCGCCATCAAGGCATCAAGCGACAATTCCATGGGCGTGGGCGCGGGCTACGAGGGTATACTCTACGCCGTGCAAATGGGCGCGCGCATCATCAACTGCAGTTGGGGTGGCACCGGTGCCTTTTCTCAAACCTTGCAGGACATCATCGACGACGCGAATGCCGTTGGTGCGTTGGTGGTGGGTTCGTCGGGCAACGATCCACTCGACAACGATTACATCCCGCATTTTCCCTCATCGCTGAACCATGTGTTGAATGTGGGCTCGGTGGAATCCGGCGGCGCCGCTTCCACCTGGTGTACCTACGGCACCTCGGTCAGCACCTACGCGCCGGGCACAGGCATTCTCACCACGCGCAAGGGCGGCGGCTACACGAGCCCGCAAGGCACGTCCTTCTCGGCACCGCTCGCGGCAGGTGTGGCGGCATTGGTCATGGCGGTGCATCCGGACTGGACGCCCGATCAGGTGGCGACGCAGATACGCGTGACCAGCGACCGCTTCAACACGCAGAACGATTCGAAGCGCTATGGCCGCATCAACGCGTACAAGGCCGTGAGTTTGAACAGCACCTTGAGCGACATTCCCGGCATTCGCCTGAAAAGTTCGAATGTGCAAATCGAAGGAGGCGGCTTCCGCTTCACCGAACCGGGACAAAAGGCCCGCGTCAGCATGACGCTGGAAAACGTCTTGGCTCCCACCTCCGATCAGGCCACGGCCACGCTGGCCATCGACGATCCCTCGCTGATCGCCGATCCGCTCACCACGCCGCTCGGCGTGATGGCCACCTTCGACACGCGTCTGATCGAATTCGATGTGACGTTGTCCAACCTGCCCCGCACGTCCGAGGGCTATTTGCCTGTGCGCGTGCGTATCGATGATGGCGCCTACAGCGACTTCGTCGTGGTGCGCATCGCCATTTTCCTCACGGATGCCTGGCACACGACACTGTCGTTTGAAACGCCGTATTTCACCAGTATCAGTCCGGCATCGACCACGGCGGCCTGGGCGGCTGCTCATGTGGGGAATCAGGACGCCGCATTCCGCACGGTGAACGGCGGCGGTTCCTGGTCCAATGCCAGCGGTTCGGGTTTCCCGACAGGCAAGGGCGTGTACTGCATTTTCGCCCCGTCGAGCTCGAATGCGCTGGTGGGAACCGGACCTTCGTCCGGCGCGGCCGAAGTGTTTCGCAGCACCAATGGCGGCACGAATTGGACAGGCGTGTCCGTAGCCAATATCACCGGCTTCGTGAACTGGATACACATGTTCGATCCTTCCAACGGTATTCTTCAAGGTGATCCGCGCAGCAACATCTGGGGACTCGCCACCACGACGGACGGCGGCGCCACCTGGTCGGCACTGGCGACGCCGGTGACGGCCGCGGCCAGCGAAGCGGGTTGGAACAACAGCTACGCCTGTGTGGGTGATACGCTGTGGTTCGGCACCAACAACAGCCGCGTGTTCCGCTCCACCGATCGCGGTGTGACCTGGCAGAGCTTCACCACACCGAGCAAGCATTCGGTGGACATGTCCTTCGCCGACAGTCGGCGTGGCGTGATCCGCTTCACCTCGCAGCAGAATCAAGGCGGCGAGGATGCGCTGGCCTACACCACGGATGGCGGCGAAACCTGGACGCGCATCACCACGATTCAGCTCGCGAACGCAGCGGGTGTGCAGATGGAGCCGCGCGGCAAACGCCTGTGGCTGATCCAGGGCACGAGTGCCTTCGTTTCCACGGACCTGGGCCAGACCTGGACGGCGCAGGCCGTGCCGGGGAATTTCGGCACGCTCACCACCACAGCAATCTGGGCCAACAATCTGCTTACGGATGTGTATGCCGGCGGACTAGACATTTTCAAATACCGTTCGAATCTCCAGCCCTACAGCACCACGTCCACCGAAGCCCCCGCGGCCGGGAATTTCCGCATCAACAATCTGTATCCCAACCCTGTCACCAGCAGTGGCGCCACGCTGACCTTTGCTGTGCGCGACATCGCCGATGTTCGCGTGGAGCTGTACGACAATCTGGGCCGCCTGCTGCGCCGCGATCTGGACGCAAGGCTTGCAGCCGGAACGCATTCGGTGCGCATCGGCACGACGGGTCTGACGCCGGGCGCGTATCACGTGCGCATCACGGTGGGTGGTGTTGTGGAGACGCGCAGTTTGCAGATTCTTCGCTAATCAGCGACCATTATTGCATCGCATCGCCCGGAGGAGCAGCGCTCGCCGGGCGATGTGCTTTTCGGGTGTCGGGTTTGGAAGAAATTTGCTATAATTGTTGGCTTTGCATCGATTGCGGCGATACCGGCGGGAACGCTCGCCTGTCCACTCGTGGCAGGGCAGTGACAGCATTTTCAGTACACCGAAAAGTACAGACACATGTTCATCTGGAGTCCCGATCCCGAACTGTTCGCCCTCGGTCCGTTCCATATTCGCTGGTACGGTCTGCTGTTCTCCCTCGCCTTCCTGAGCAGCTTCATGGTGATGCTGTGGATATTCCGCCGCGAGCGCAAGGGCGAGGACATTCTCAACCGCCTCTTTCTCTACGTCTTCATCGGTGTTGTGGCGGGCGCGCGGCTCGGGCACTGCCTGTTTTACGGCCCGGAATACTACCTCACCCATCCGCTGGAAATTCTCAAAGTGTGGGAGGGAGGGCTCGCGAGTCATGGCGCGGCGGCGGGTATTTTGATCGCGCTCGTACTTTTTCTCAAGCGGACCAAGGGCATGACTTTTTTCTGGGTGTCGGATCGCGTGTCGGTGGTGATACCGCTGGCCGCCATTTTCGTACGCCTGGGAAATTTCATGAATTCTGAAATTCTCGGTCTGCCCGCCAGCGTGCCCTGGGCAGTGGTGTTCGAGCGCGTGGACAGCATACCGCGGCATCCGGTGCAGTTGTACGAGGCGCTGTCGTACGCGGTGATTTTTTCGCTGATGCTCGTGGCCTACAAGCGCAACTGGTCGCAGCGTCCGGGCCGTCTCACCGGCAGCATGTTGAGCATGTTGTTCGGCATGCGTTTCATTCTCGAGTTTTTCAAAACCGGCCAATCATCGCTCGATCCGTCCCTGCCCATCACCATGGGGCAGGTGTTGAGCATTCCGTTGGTGGCATTCGGTTTGTGGCTGTTGTCACGCAAACCATCCAAGGCCTGATCGCGGCGCAGCCGTTTTCTTCGCAGCACCTCGGCGGCGGTACGACGTGACTCGCGCCGCGCGTCCGCGATGTATCCAATCGCGGCATCGCGTTGTCCTCACCGTATTGCCCGCAGCACAAGGATGATTCACGCCGGAGGTTCGCATGCGTTTGCTTGCCGCTGTTGTTGTAGCCATTCTGCTCCTGCCCGTCGCGAGCCGCGCCCAGCGCATTCTGATCGACCATCATTCCGTGGCGTTGTTCGACTCCATACCCTCGCAGTACCGCGAAGCGGCGCGGAATCTGCGCCTGCTGTTCATGGACCGCTCGGTAGGCGGCAATATCAGCGACGCGCTCACCTGCCTGTCCTTTGCGCACAGCGCTGCCCCGTCGTATTGCAAGCGACACACGCATCGGGATTCGGCCTACGCCGTGTCTCCGTCGGAGGTATTCTGGAACGGTACCTGGGATCGCAGCCGCTGGCGCTATGAATTCTGGCCGACGGGCTGCGGCGAGGATGCGAATTGCTTCGTGAATTTCATCGAGCCACGCATCGATTCCTTCGATGTGGTGGGCTTTCAGTTCAGCTATCTCGCGGTGACGCCCGGCTCGAATCTGGTGCATCCGCTGGATGGATTTTTCGGTTCGCGCATCGATCGTGGCACGGCCACAAGTTACAAGGCCTTCGCGGCGCGGCATCCGCAAAAGACGGTGATCTGGTGGACCACCTCGCTGGCGCGCGGCATCGGCTCGACGGAATCGCAGGCCTTCAACACGGCAATGCGCGACTACGCGCGGCTGAACGATCTCGTGCTCTTCGATGTCGCGGACATTCTCTCGCACACTCCTTCCGGCGCTCCCTGCTACGACAATCGCGACGGGGTGCAGTATCTCACGGAGAATCATCCCGACGACGGCGTGAACATTCCCGCCATTTGCCCGCAATACACCACCGAAACCGAGGGCGGACATCTTGGCTCCATTTCCGCTGGCGGCATTCGCGTAGCCAAGGCCTTCTGGGTGCTGATGGCGCGCATTGCCGGTTGGGATGGAGGCGGCGGCACTGTCGATCCTGTACCGGAAGCACCCACGCTCATCGCTCCCTCCGCCGGTGCCACGATCGAAGCGGACACCGTTCACTTTTCCTGGCAGCCTGTCGCCGGCCCGGTACTGCGCTATGCGCTGCAGCTGGCGCGCGATGCGGGTTTTCAACAGGAATTATACCGCGACACAAGCATCACCTCCACGTCGGCTCTCTGGCCGCAGCCGCCCGTGGACAGCACCGTGTACTGGCGCGTACGCGCTCGCAACGCGATGGGCTGGGGACCGTGGAGCGAGGTCCGCTCCTTCCGGCGTATCGCCACAGCGCTGTTTTCCGCAACACCACTCACGGAAATGGGTCGGAGTTTGTATCAGGGTTTTGCGGGCGGACTGTATCCCGACACGCGCAATGTGCCGCCTGAGGCGCATTACGCGGAGGGCTTGCGCCGGGCGCGCGCCATCGTACCGTTGGACACACTGGGTCGGCCCGATCCCGAACACGGCAGCATAGTGTTGCTCTCGCTGGGCATGTCGAACACCGGGCAGGAGTTCACGGTGTTCGAAAGCGTGGTCGACACCTTCGCGGCGCGGCATCCGCATCTGGTCACAGTCAACGGCGGCGTGGCCGGTCAGACGGCCTCGATCATCCGTGACAGCGATGCGCAGTACTGGCGCGTGGTGGAAAGCGAACGGCTGTACCGCAAGCGCGTGACGCCCGCGCAGGTGCAAATCGTGTGGCTGAAGCAGGCCAATGCCCAGCCGCGCGACGCCTTTCCCCTGCACGCGCGGCAGCTTGAAGACGATCTCCGCGCCATCGTGCGACTTTTACCCGAAAAATTTCCCAACATTTCCCTGTGCTATCTCTCCAGCCGTACCTACGGAGGGTATGCCACAACGCCGCTCAATCCCGAGCCGTACGCCTACGAGAGCGGCTTCGCTGTGCGTTGGGTGGTAGACGCGCAGATCGAGGGCGACACCGCGCTCGCCTACGCCGCGCCCGCGCGCGCACCATGGCTGGCCTGGGGTCCGTATCTCTGGACAAACGGCACCCTTGGGCGCGCCGACGGCCTGCAATGGCTACCCGGCGATGTTGCTGCGGATGGCACGCATCCCTCGGAAGCGGGAAAGATGAAGGTGGCGCAACAGCTCCTGAGATTTTTCTCCACCGACTCCACAGCAATGCCGTGGTTTCTGGCACCTGCGGTCACAGCCATGGCTGCGCCTCCGCGACCCGCACAGTTCGACGCGCGCGTCAGTCCCCATCCCTTGCGTGATCGTCTGCATCTGGAGCTGCGCACGGAAGCGTGCACGCGCGTACGAGCCGAATTGTGGACGTTGACGGGACAGCTGCGGGCGGTGCTGGTGGATGCGGTGGCAACATCCGGCAGCATGCGGTATTCGGCGCAGCTCGCGCCGCTCGGGCTGCGGGCGGGTTCGTATCTTCTGCGCATCCGCCACGGACAGCACGACTGGGCGCGTGTGGTACTGTTGCTGCCGTGAGCACGATCGAGATGGCGGATTCGTTTGCCGGGTGTGGGGCACTTTTTCCGGCCCTGTATTTACTCTTTCGGCGCGGAACAGTACCTTTTCATGATAAATGTTCACGCCAATTTCATGATGAATGACGACTATGCAGACAGGCGAATCCTCTTTCCATCCCTACACCATGTTCGTCCGCACGCGCCGCACGCGCATGACCGAGACGCTGCGCAGCATGGTGCGTGAAACTGTGCTCACACCCAAGGACTTCATTTACCCGCTGTTTGTGGTGCCGGGCAAGGGCGTCCGTAATCCTGTGAAATCCATGCCGGGAGTATTCCAGCTCTCCGTGGACGAAGTGGTGAAGGAAGCCCGCCTCGCGTGGAAGCTCGGCGTACCCGCCGTGATCCTTTTCGGCATTCCCGAACACAAGGACGATATCGGCTCCGAGGCCTGGGACGCGCAGGGCGTCGTGCAGCAGGCCGTGCGCGCGATCAAGAAACACGTGCGCGGGCTGGTGGTCATCACCGACGTGTGCATGTGCGAATACACCTCGCACGGACATTGCGGCATTGTGCGTGGCGACGAGATCGTCAACGATGAAACGCTCGATTTGCTCGCGCGCGAAGCGCTGTCGCACGCCGAAGCCGGCGCCGACATGGTTGCACCATCGGACATGATGGACGGACGCGTGGCGGTGATACGCGACATTCTCGACGACAACGGTTTTACCAACCTTCCCATCATGTCCTATGCGGCGAAGTTCGCGTCGGGGTATTACGGACCGTTTCGCGACGCGGCCGAGTCCACACCGAAATTCGGCGATCGCCGCTCGCATCAGATGGATCCCGCGAATGCGAACGAAGCGCTGCGCGAAGTGGCCATCGATATCGAGGAAGGCGCGGACATTGTGATGGTCAAACCAGCCGGTCCGTATCTCGACATTATCCGCATGGTAAAGGACGAATTCGCCATGCCCACGGCCGCGTATCAGGTGAGCGGCGAGTATGCCATGATCAAGGCCGCTGCCGCCAACGACTGGATCGATCACGACCGCGTGATGATGGAATCGCTGCTCGGCATCAAACGCGCGGGAGCGGACATGATTCTGACCTATTTCGCGCTCGAGGCCGCGCGACTGCTGAACGCCTGAAGCACAGCGCGGAAGCATCGATCACCATACGAAAGGGATACTCAACTCCAGAATGGATGACACCATGAATGCCGAACATGATGGTATGGAAAAGGTGGCCGCGAGCCTGCCCCAGCAATTGACGCAGGAGGAAGTGCGCGTGCTCGGCTGCCTTATTGAAAAAAGCCAGGCGACTCCCGAATATTACCCCATGACACTCAACGCGCTGGTAGCGGCCTGCAATCAAAAAACCAGCCGCGAACCGATAGTGAACTACGACGAAGACATCGTACACGAGGCGCTCGGCGAACTGCGCGCGAAAGGCCTCGTCGCTTTCGCTTCGGGAACGGGCCGCGTGCTCAAATACATGCATCGCGCGGGACAGAATGGCCTCGGCCTCTCGCCCGCGCAGGCCACGGCGCTGAGCATCATGATGTTGCGCGGACCGCAAACCGCCGGCGAAATCAAGGCCCGCGCGGGTCGTCAGTTCGACTATCCCACCATCGACGCGGTGCAGGCCACCATCAGCAGTCTTGTGGCCAAGGATCCCGCGTTTGTGGAGGAGGCACCGCGTCTGGTCGGCCAAAAGGAAGTGCGTTACCGCCACCGCTTTTTCGCCTACGACGACGCGCCGGAAGACAGCAGCGCTCCTACCGAAAGCGGTCCCTCCATGCGGTCGGATATCGAAGGCCTGAAGGAAACGCTGCGCCTCATGCAAAAGGAACTCACGCAACTCCGCAATCTGATCACCGCCTTGCAGGGCGAAGTCATGGTGATCACCGAGGATTTGTACACCGGCGGAAGCGCGTCGCGGCAGTAAGACCGCGCATGCACACAAGCGCTCGACTGCGGCGCGCCGTTCGAGAGATCGGCGCGTGCATGACACATTTCGACATTTCATTTCAGGACGACCATGAATAGATCACGATCGAAGCAACTCTTCGAGGAAGCGCTCACGCTGCTCCCCGGCGGAGTGAATTCGCCCGTCCGCGCCTTCCGCGCCGTGGGCGGACAACCAGTGTTTTTCTCCTCCGCATCCGGATCGCATCTCACCGATGTGGACGGCAATGACTACATCGACTACATCGGCAGTTGGGGTCCCTGCATACTCGGCCATGGACATCCACGCGTAGTCGCGGCACTGCATGCGCAGCTCGACCGCGCCACCACCTTCGGTGCGCCGACAGAGCTGGAGAATGTGCTCGCGCGCCAGATCATTGCCATGGTGCCTTCCATCGAAATGGTGCGCATGGTGAATTCCGGCACCGAGGCGACGCTGTCGGCCATTCGACTCGCACGCGCGTTCACAGGCCGCCCGAAAATTCTCAAGTTCGAAGGCTGCTATCACGGACACGGCGACTCGTTTTTGATCAAGGCCGGTTCGGGCGTCGCCACACTGGGCTTGCCTGATTCGCCCGGGGTGACCGAGGCCACTGCGGCGGACACGCTCACCGCGCGCTTCAACGATCTGGAATCGGTCGAGGCCTTGGTCCGGGCCAATCCCGATCGCATCGCCTGCATCATACTCGAGCCGGTGGTGGGAAACATGGGTTGCGTGCCGCCTGTTGATGGTTTTCTGCGCGGACTGCGCGAGCTCTGCACACGCGAGGGCATTCTGCTGCTGTTCGACGAAGTCATGACCGGCTTCCGTCTCGCCCCGGGCGGCGCACAGCAGTTGTTCGATATCACTCCGGATTTGACCACGCTGGGAAAAATCATCGGCGGCGGACTGCCGGTGGGCGCTTACGGTGGTCGCGCGGATATCATGCGCACGGTGGCTCCGGCCGGTCCCATGTATCAGGCGGGCACGCTCTCCGGCAATCCTCTCGCAATGACCGCGGGTCTCGAAACCTTGCGCATTCTCTCCGAGGATGCCGATGTGTATGCGCGCCTCGATGCACAGGCCGCCATGCTGTGCGACGGAATGCAGAGCATACTCGACGAATACGGTCTGCCGTGGGTGACCAACCGCGTGGGATCGATGTTCACGCTCTTTTTCACCGATGCTCCCGTGCACAACTGGGACGACGCCAAGCGTTGCGACACGGCGCGTTTCGGCAGTTATTTTTCCGCCATGCTGGACCGTGGAGTGTATCTCGCGCCTTCGCAATTCGAAGCGGCATTCATGAGCATCATGCACAGCGACGAGGACATCGCGCACACGCTGGAAGCTGCCCGCGAAAGTCTGCGTCCCTGACGCCGCGCAGCCGCATAGCTCTCCGGTTTCGTTTGTATCACCAACATTGGCGCATTCATGTCGCACGCATATCCCGGTGATTTCTCGACTATTCTGCACGCCTTCGACGAAGCGATGCGCGCTGTTCGCACGCATCCTCTTGTGATGACGGCATTCAAGAGAAATCTGCTGCAATTGCTCAGCGGATCCACCGGCAGCATTACACGTGCTCAACTTACGGACGTGGGCGAGGTGGCGGATGCGGAGCAGCTACAGGGCTTCGAGCGGCGCGGCATCGACGCCTTGCATGAAACGGTCGTGATCAAGTTGAATGGCGGCCTGGGCACGAGCATGGGACTCGAAGGTGCGAAAAGTCTCATCCCGGTCCGTGATGGATTGCGCTTTCTCGACATCATCGCGCGGCATGTGCTGCACGCGCGCGCGCAATACAACGCACGCATTCCTTTGCTGCTGCTGAACAGCAATCACACGCGCGAGGAAAGTCTGCGTGCCCTCGATTCAATACCGGAACTTCGCGGCGAGCTTCCCGCGGATCTCATGCAGCATCTGGTTCCGAAGGTCCTCGCCGATAGCATGTTGCCAGCGGAATGTCCCGACGATCCGGCACTCGCCTGGTGCCCCCCCGGCCATGGCGATCTGTATCTCGCGATGCAAACCAGCGGCTTGCTTGATACGCTGCTTGCGCAAGGATACCGTTACGCATTCGTAAGCAATGCGGACAATCTCGGCGCTTCCATCGACGCGGGAATACTCGGGTATTTCGCCGGGGAGGGACTGGAGTTTCTGATGGAGGTGGCGGACCGCACAGCCGCCGATCGCAAGGGCGGGCATCTGGCGCGGCTCACCGATGGACGCCTCACCTTGCGCGAGCGAGCGCAATGTCCGGAGGAGGAAGCCGAGGAGTTTCAGGACATCCACCTGTACCGCCATTTCAACACCAACAGCATCTGGCTGTATTTGCCTGCGCTTCGCGCGCTGCTGGACCGATACGACGGGCTGTTGCCGCTGCCATTGATTCGCAACGCGAAGACACTGGATCCGCGGGATCTCTCCTCGCCGGCGGTGTATCAGCTCGAAACCGCGATGGGGGCGGCGATTTCCTTGTTCGACCGCGCGGCGGCGGTGCGCGTGCCCCGCACGCGTTTCGCACCGGTGAAAACCACCGACGATTTGCTCGTCGTGCGCTCCGATGCCATGGTGTTGACGGAGGATTATCGCATCGTCCCGAATCCCGCGCGATCGTTGCCGGTACCCACCGTTTCGCTCGATCCACGCTACTATCGTCTCATTCATCAACTCGACGAGCGCTTCCCGAGCGGCGCTCCCTCGCTGCTCGAGTGCACGGCCCTCGAGCTTCGTGGCGACGTGCGCTTCGGTGCGGATGTGACGCTGAAAGGAACGGTGCGTCTGAGGAGCGATGACGGTGCAGTGCTGCACATTCCCGATGGTTCAGTTCTGGAGCAATGATGAAAACAAAGATCCGATCCTTTTTTCTGGGCCTCCTGGTCGTGTTCGCACTGATGCAAACCGTGCAGCCCGAGCGCACGAATCCCGACGACGGCATCGCAATGAAGGCCCCGGCAGAGGTTCAGGCCGTGCTGAAGCGCGCCTGCTACGATTGCCATTCCAACGATACCCGTTGGCCGTGGTACAGCTATGTGGCACCGGTGTCGTGGTTCCTTTCGAAGCATGTGGTGGAGGGCCGCGAGCATCTGAATTTCTCCCGTTGGGAAGCCATGGATGATCGCACGCGCATGCATGCCGCCAGCGAAATCATCGAAGTACTGCAAAGCGGCGAGATGCCGCTGTCGTCGTATCTGCTCCTGCACGGAGAAGCGGAATTAAGCACACAGGACAAACAACTCCTCACGGAGTGGGCGCGGGGATGGGAGTAAGCACCGCGCGGATGCCGCTGCCGGACACCGCCATGGACGGAGGGGCGTCACAGTGCGAAACGCTGTGGCAATGGCTCACGCCGGGATCGATCATCACCATCGGCGTGATCAGTGTGCTGGTTGTTGACGCATTGCTGCACAACAGCGTCGCCAATATCCCGCAGGTTTCCGCACTGCTGCTGCTGTTCGTTCTCGCGTGGAGTATCGCATTTCGCGTACGCACGCGCTTTCCCCGGACGGCGAGTTTCATCCGTCATTTGTGGCCTCTCGTACTGTATCCTGTGCTGTACGGCGTGATTCACGGCATGATCACCGCCGCGCGCCCATCGGACACGCATCTCGTCGATGCCGCCTTGTACCGCTTCGATGTGGCGTTGTTTTCCGTGAACCCCATCGCCTGGCTGGGTGAACACGCGCAACCCCTGCTCACGGACGCACTGTACCTTTCGTATTTCAGCTACTATGTCGGCATGCCTGTTTTGCTCATTCTCATGTGGCGTGGCAACAGGGCGGAGGATTTTCAGCGCGTTGCAACAGTGATGATAGCGGGCTGGTACGGTGCGCTGATCAGTTACGCCCTGTTTCCGGCGCTTGGCCCCAGTCGCTGGATGCCAGGCGAACTCCCCGTGCTGCACGGTTTGCTACCCAGCACCGCGTGGATTCAGACCTTTCTCACTGTGAATCTGCAGCCCGCGGTGCGCGACTGCGTGCCGAGCATGCACAGCGCGATCACGCTGTTGACGCTGGTCTACGCCTACCGCTACCAGCGGCGATTTTTCCACTTTTATCTCGCACCCGGGCTGGGCATCATACTCGCCACGATGTACATTCAGGCGCATTATGTCGTTGATGTGCTGCTCGGCATTCTCACTGCCGGCGTGCTGTATCTCGCCGCCGAGCGGGGGTGGCTGTATTGTGCAAGGCGCTCACGCGATGCGTCGCGTGTTGCGTCGCTGTAGCAATCGTGCGATTTTACCGACATGACCGCTCAACACATTGCCCATCGCGTTTCCATCGCACTCATACCACCGGTAGTGGCCACCTTTGTCATCAGCATGCTCGTGCGCTTCTGGGAACACGGCGGCATCTTTCATCAAAGCATTGTCTGGCTTACCGCGGTGGCTTCGGCCGGAGGACTGCAAATCGTGTATGTGCTGTACCTCAAGCGCATGGAAGTGGTGACCGCGTATGATGTGCCCGAGCGCGAGGACCGCAATCATCCCTACCTTGTCAGCGCGGGCATCAGTCTTGGCGGACTCGTGGCCTTGCAGTTTCTCAACGCCTCGGTGTTCCTGTGGGGATTGCTGTGGTGCTTCACGGCCAATACGCTCATCCTCTATGCCATCAATCGCTATTGGAAAATCAGCGCGCATATGATGGGACTCACCGGGCCGCTGGTGTTTCTCTGGCCGCTGTTCGGTGCCTGGCTGGCGCTGGCGCTTCCCGTTGTGCTCCTGCTGGGGTGGGCGCGCATCGCCACCGGTTCGCATACAGTTACACAGGTACTCGCCGGTGCCGTCGCGGGCGTGGTACTCACCCTGCTTCAGGCCTGGTTACTGCTCGACGTCGTGCTTCCGCTCATGCGCGGCTGACCGCCTGCGCGGCTGACCGCCTGCGCGGCTGACCGCCTGCGCGGCTGACCGCCTGCGCGGCTGACCGCCTGCGCGGCTGACCGCCTGCGCGGCCCTGCGCGAAACCTCCGCCATCATTTCCCACTCGCCCAAAAAAAGACGCATGCCCCTGAAATGGAGCATGCGTCGCAAGAGTTTCCCCATCGTGGATGGTTTTACATCAACTGCTTCTTGAACCAGCGCTCGAACTCGCCATACCAGAGCTGCGCGTTGCGCGGCTTGAGCACGAGATGACCTTCGTCGGGGAAGTACAGGAACTTGCTCTCCACGCCCAGCCGCTGCAGCGTGCTGAACAGTTGCATGCCCTGCTCCACAGGCACGCGGAAGTCCAACTGGCCGTGTGAGACGTAGGTCGGCGTTTTGAAATTTTTCGCAAGACGACTGGGGGACCATTTCTCATACATTTTTGGATTGCTCCACGGAGTCCCGCGAAATTCCCATTCGGGGAACCACAATTCCTCCGTTCCGCCGTACATGCTCACCAGATCGTACACGCCCGCGTGGCAGAACAGCGCCTTGAAGCGCGTGGTGTTGCCCAGGAACCAGTTCATCATGTAGCCGCCATACGAGGCACCGGCGGCGCCCATGCGGTTTTTATCGATGAAGGGATACTGCTTCAGCACGTAATCGAGGCCCTTCATCAAATCCTTGTACGGCGCACCACCCCATTCGCCATTCACACCATCGGTGAAGGCCTGTCCAAAGCCCTGCGAACCGCGGCAGTTCACGGCCACCACCACAAAGCCCGGCGCGGCGAACAGTTGCAGATTCCAGCGATAGTGGAAATTATCGCCCCACACGCCCTGCGGTCCGCCATGCACGAGATAAATCATCGGGTACTTTTTCTTGGGATCGAAGTTTGGCGGCGGCACGATCCACCCCTGCACCTCGGCGCCATCGAAGCTCTTGAAAGTGAATGACTCCGGCGCGTGCATTTCCAATTGCTTCATCACATCGTTGTTGGTGGACGTGAGCTGCCGCACGTTGCTGATGCGCTCGCCATCGTAGTCCACACTCATCACTTCGGCGGGATGGCTCATGCGCTCGCCGATGAACACCAGCGAGTTGCCGTTCGGATGAAGACGGAAGTCATGGCGATAGGTGCCGAGGTCCATGTTGCGCACCGTGTCCATGTGCGCAAACTGCAGCGTGATGATGCCCTTGAGTACACGCAGCACGTCGCCACCCTTGGCAGGAACATCGAAGAGCGAAATGTACGGACCATCCTGGGCGGTGAACAGCAGACGCGAGCCCTGTTTGTACCAGAGAATTTCATCCACAGAACGATCCACGCCGTCGGTGAGCGTGCTGGTCGAGCCCGTCTGCCGGTCGTAGATCTTCAGATCGTATTTGTCCGCTTCGTAGCCGGCACGCGCCATGCCGCGATACGCGATATAGCGGCCATCGGGCGAGAACACCGGGTTGTTGTCGTTGCCTTTATTGGCGGTGGTGATGCAGCGGGGATTTTTTCCATCGATGCCCACGAGCCAGATGTCGTTGTTGGTGCTTGCCGCCACGAGCTTGTCGGTATTGCGGACGAATGCCACCTCCTTGCCATCGGGCGAGACCACGAAATCCTGATGGCCTCCAAGGTCGATGGGTGGCGTATCGTAGGCACCGGGCGTGAGATCGACGGCGATACCGCCCGCCGCCGCAATGGCGAACACATGTCCGTACTTGTCATCCTTCCAACTGCTCCACACGCGATACGGCAGCTTGTCGATCAACCGCGCCTTGACGGGATTCTTCTCCTTTTCCTCGTCGCGCAGGCGATTGCATTCATCGGTTGTGCAATCGGCATACACCTGCGATGTGAAGAGCAGATGCGTGCCGGTGGGCGACCAGGTGAATCCATCCACGCCGGTGGAGATAGAGGTGAGGCGCCGTTGATTGCTGCCGTCGGGATTCATCAGCCAGATCTGGCCGCCATTTTCCCGCGTGGAAATGAAGGCGATGGACGATCCATCAGGCGACCAGCGCGGATGCATGTCGGCTTTCGCGGCGTCGGTGAGCCGCTTCGCTTCACCACCTTCGAAAGGCACGGCCCAGATATCGCTGTTGGAATTGTTCTGTTCGATGCTGAAGCGCGTCACCACGTACAACACCGTTTTTCCATCGGGTGAAATTTGAGGATCGGCAACACGACCGAGGGCATACATGTCCTCGAAGGTCATGGGTCTGCCCGTTTCGTTCGGGAGTTGCTCGATGCGTTCCACTTGCGCGAACGCGCTGCTCATGAGCAGCAGCAGCAATAGCGGGAGAATGCGAAAAGTCTTCATGGCTCTGTGAAATCCGTACGATGAATGGTTGCGAATTCCGGGAATCCCCGGCGCGCCGCGAAATTACTTCGCGCGCGTGATCACAAATTGTGCAAGATCGGTCAAGGCCCGCCGCGCCGGAGAGTCGGGCAGTATCGTCAGTTGATCCACCGCGCTCTGCCGGTATTGCTCGGCGGTGCGCTCCGCGTGGTCGATGCCGCCGAACTCCTTCACGAAGTCGATAATGGTCTCGATGTCCTTGCGGCCGACGCCGTTTTTCAGCAGGCGTATCACATGGCGCCGGCGGAGGAAGGGTGCATTGCCCAGCGCGTGGATGAGAGGCAGGGTGAATTTCTTTTCTTTCAAATCGCCGCCCACCGGCTTGCCGATGGTGCTTTCCTTGCCGAGGAAATCCAGGATGTCATCGCGAATCTGGAACGCGATGCCCAGCGCCTCGCCGTATTCGCGCATGGCGGTGATCACAGCAGCATCGGTGGTGGCGCTGAGCGCTCCGATTTCGCAACAGGTGGACAGCAGCGAGGCAGTTTTATCGCCGATGATGCGGAAGTACGTGCCCTCGTCGTTGCGCAGTTGCCGCGATTTCTGAATCTGCAGCAGTTCGCCTTCGCTCATGCGCTTCACCGCCCGCGAGGTGCAATGCAGGAAGGAAATGTCCTCGTGATCGAGCGAAAGCAGCAAACCCCGTGACAGCACATAGTCGCCCATCAGTACGGCGACCTTGTTTTTCCATATCGCATTGATGCTCGGCCAGCCGCGTCGCGTGGCCGATTCATCCACCACGTCATCGTGAATCAGTGTGGCCGTGTGCAACAACTCCACCAACGCGGCACCCCGGTACGTGGCCTCGGTGATGCCTCCGCTCGCAGCGGCGGAAAGCAGCACGAGCATGGGACGCACCTGCTTGCCCTTGCGCTTGATCACATAACGGACCACGGTATCCACAATGCCGATGTTGGAACGCAGGGCCTTGCGGAAATGTCCCTCGAAGTCCTTGAGCTCATTTTTCACCGGAGCGAGAATACTGTCGAGACTCACCGTGCTCATCGGCTCAGTTCTCCTCCCTGATGCGTTTCTTCTGGCTGAATTTCGAAATCCAGATGCTCAGCTCGTACAGAAACACGAGCGGTATGGCCATCATCAGCATACTGATGGGATCGGGCCCGGGCGAGAGCAGCGCCGCCGCGATGGCGGAGGCTATCATGGCATGGCGCCAGTAACGCCGCATGACTCCGGGAGTGAGAATGCCGAGCCGCGAAAGAAAAAACGACAGCATCGGCAATTCGAAAATCGCGCCCGCACCGAGCATCAGGGTCAGAATGAATTCGAAGTAGTAATCGATGGCGATCACGTTCTCGATCGCATCCGAACCGAAGCCCACGAAAAACTTCAGCGCGGCCGGAAGTATGGCGAAATACGCGAAGGATACTCCCGCCAGAAAACACAGCGACGTGAAAATGACGATGCGCGCCGCGTATTTTCGCTCGCGCGGATACAGGCCGGGAGCGACGAATTTCCAGATTTGATAAAAAACGTTGGGAATGCTGATTACAATACCGGCAAAAATCGCCACCTGCATGTACAGAAACACCTGACCGAAGGGACGCAGATTCTGTAATTGCATATTGTAAATGCGCGCGGGACGCAGCAGCACATCGTCCATGAGAATGTCGATGAAAATCCACGAGGCCAGCGCGCCGACCACCACACCGATCAGGATGTAGATGATGCGCCAGCGCAGCTCTTCGAGATGGTCGAGAAAGGACATCTCCTTCTCGTTGCCACCGTTCTCGTGTTGTTCCCGCGTATCTTCTTCGCTCATGCTCCGTTCGCTACCGCACACACTGTGTCAAACCTGAAAGATACGAGAGTGGCGGCTAAGTGCATAGCGCCGACACGCGTGCACGGCCCGCGAAAGCACGCCGTGCTCATGCACCCGGCATGCCGATGTGCAGACCCGCCGTGATCCAGCGCCCCGGCATCGGAATGCCCGGTATCTCCTCGTAGCGCGTGTCGAAGATATTTTCCACGGTGACATCAATCTCCAGCACGCGGGAAAGCGCGTGGCGTACGCGCACGTCCACGGTGGTCCACGCATCGCCCTGCGCGAAGGGGCGCGCGTACACGGCGGCGATCGACAACGGTGTGGATGCGAGAGCATCGCTGCGCAGCAAGAGCGAGGCCTTGTGCCGCGGATGTGTCAAGGCGTAGCGGGCCTGCATGCCCTGCAAACCCTCGAGCGCGCTGTACACGTACTGATAGTGCGCAAGCAGCGCCACGGGCGCCTCGGACGGAGTCCACTCCCAGCGCAATTCCGCGCCATGTACGGATGCCTTGCGCAGGTTCCGCGCGTAGTATCGATTGTCGGCAGGATCGAGAATGAAGTCGATCAGCTCGCGCTGATCCCGCAGAAACAGCGCCGACGACAACTGCAGGGCACCCATGACGCCGCGGGCACCGATTTCCGCAGACCACGCTGTTTCGGCATGCAAGGCATCGGAGCCGGAACTGACAGGATCGCGGTAATACAGCTCGGTGTACGAGGGTTGGCGAAAGGAGCGGCCTCCCGATACGTAGGCCGTGAAGGATTGCCCGAGGGCGCACTGCAAGCCCATGGCGGGATTCCATTGCGCTTCGTGTCCGCGCAACGCATCCACGCGCAATTCCGCCGTCAGAGCCAGCCAGGGCAGCAGTTCCTGGCGAAGCCCGGTGAAAGCGGCGGCTCCTTCGCGTCCATGATCGCCCAGCGCCGTGCTGCGGATGCGGTCGGCCTGCGCATTCACGCCCACATTCCACTGCGTGGACGTCGAAGGCTGCATGTACAGCACAAGATCACCGTTCAGCACATCGGTGGCGTGCGTATTCACGAAACGATCCGGAGTGCGGCTGTCGAACACAAAGCGATCATTGAGCCGTCGATACGACACCCCGCCTTGCAGCACCGCACCCGCGATACCTCTTCTCGCCTGCACGGCGAGGGAGCCGCCATGAATCCTTTCCCGCGAAGGAATGCCGCGACCCGGCGAATAAAAGTCAAACGCTCCGAAATCCTTGTCGCTGTAGCTGGCCGATAGCCGCAGCCCGGTTCCGCCCGCATCGACGTTGCTCACATGCGATAGCGTCCATCCGGTAAAATCCGTGCCTCTGCTGTACCCATCATGCCGCAGGAACTGTGCGGAGGTGCGCGCGGCCACATGCTCCGACACCGCGCTCCAGCTCAGACGCGCATCGGCCCGTCCGAAGGATCCACCAGCGAGGCGCATGCTCAGCGCATTCCTCTCCGCTCGTCGCGTGACAATGTTGATCAAACCACCGAAGGCGTCGGCGCCATGCAACGCCGACATATGTCCGGGCACGATTTCCACCCGTTCGATCTCCTCCGTCGGCAGTGCCAATGCCAGCGCGTGATGCCCGGTCTGCGGATCATTCGCCCGCATTCCATCGATCAGAATGAGATTCTGGCCGAAGGTGGAGCCGCGCATGCCGATGTCGCTCTGCGCACCGAAGGGGCCCCGCCTGCGGACATCCACCACGGCCGACAAACGCAGAGCATCGTCCAGCGACACCGCGCCTGCCTCTGTCAGCACGGCGCGCGTCAGCACCTGCACCGCGCGCGGCTGCTCCGACTGCTTCGCCGCATGCCGCAGAGCGGTCACCTGCACCTCGTCCAGTGTCACAACCATGGTGTCGTCCGAGCGATGTTGTGCCAGCAGCGGCGCCGTGCCGCCAAGGAAAAGGAGCAATGATGAAATCGCGAGGAAAAAGGAACGCACGAATAACTCCGCTGTTGTTGTGCCCGCTCGGGCAATTTTTCAGGATACGTAAAATGGCAACCGTGGTCAATGCATTTCGCCGTTGCCAAAGTGCAACGATGCGTGCCGCGCACAGGACCGCAGCGCGAGTGCGAATTGCGAGGAACAGATATTGCGTTCGGGCGGGCAACATCCTAATTTCGAAGCCGTAGGATTTCATATGGAGAGCGGCGCCGGTCTGTAGTGGCACGGACGCCTTTCGTTACAGTCATTCACCGGAGGAGTACATGTCGGACACCATACGTTTCGTGCGCAACTACAGCGATCTGAGCACGGACAAGGGATTTCAATTCGAGTTTTTCTGTGATCGCTGTGGCACAGGCCATCGTACCCGCTTCGATGCCAGCGTCACCGGTACGGTGACGGGCCTGCTCGACAGTGCGAGTTCGATGTTCGGTGGCCTGTTCGGAACGGCCGCAAATGTGGGCCATAGCGTACGATCCGCCGCATGGGAAAAGTCCCACGACGGCGCCTATGAAAAAGCCGTGAACGAAGTCACCCCCGAATTCCAGCAATGCCCGCGCTGCTCGGCGTGGGTATGCAAGGATCAGTGCTGGAGCGACAAAAAGGGGCTCTGCAAGAATTGCGCTCCCGATCTGGGTGTAGAAATGGCCGCGGCGCAGGCCAGCAAATCCGTGGAGGAAATCTGGGCGCACGCGGCCATGGCGGAAGAGGACAAAAAACTCGGGAAAGAGGTCTGGCGCGAGGGCATTCGCGCGACCTGTCCCGACTGCAACGCCCCGCTGGCGCAGAATTCCAAATTCTGCCCCGAATGCGGCGGGCGCGTTCAGGCGAAGCACTGCACGAGTTGCGGCAGCAAACTTACGGCCAATGCCAAATTCTGTCCGGACTGCGGCGAGAAAGTCGAACAGTCCTGACGCGACGTCCACGCAATGCCCGGTGCTCGTCCCGCTTCAACGCAGGACGAGCACCGCTGTTTGTGCCAGCAACGAGCCAGTCGTTCTCAGTACGCAGAGGTACAGTCCACTCGGCAGCACCGATGTATCGAGTGCGATGCTGTTGCGACCTTCGCGCAGCCAGAGTTCTGTCCGCTGCACACTGCGGCCGAGAGTTGTGCACAGTTCCAACGACGCGTGGAGCGGGCGTGCCACATCCACCTGCACCTGCGTCGGCATGGATCGCATGGCGGGATTGGGATAGACCGCATGCAGTTGCACTGTGCGCGCTGCTGGAACAAGCTCCACGTCGGTCAACAACGAGAGTGGAATGCCATACGCCGCTGCCGTGCTGCGATGCTGCCCGTCGGGAAGCGTGAGCGTGAGATACATCCAACCATCGTCGCATCGTGCGCTGCTGACGTAGCACCCAGCGGGTGTCGCGAGATCGAGTCGACCGCGCACCGATGCATCCGCAGCGTGCGCGAGCAGTGCGACGACCGGTGTGGACGTGCTGTGGGTGGCGACCACGGAATAGAGAGCGCCATCATGAACGACGAGAGCGAAGGGAACATCCATGCCCTGCGCGACGGCTGGACGTCCATGCAGCACGCCGATCGCAAGCGCGGCGAGGAGAAGAAGGCGGGAACGAGAGAGTAACGTGTTCATGGCTGCCTCCTTGTTCACGGATCGACGACGACTATTTCGACTTCCCAGTGATTCAGCGACACCGGTCCGGGCGACACCACATCCACGCGGTCGAAGTAAGCGCCCTGTGGCGCGGTGATGCCTCCGTTTTGCGTGAGCTGACCCGGTGCAAACACCAGCTCGCGTTCCGCTGTCAGCACTCCCTGGTTATAGCCACGGATGAAGGCGCTGCCACCCAATGGATGCGTGCAGGTGAGTGTGATGGAGAATTTCTCCGTATTCCACTGCGTGCCGGGATTGATGATGTCTTGCAGCGTTGCCATTTGGAAACGCAGACCCGCCTGTTCCATCGAGAGTTCAGCGCCGGCTTTCATCACGAATGGTGGCGAACCGAAGCCGGTCTCCGCCTGCGTCATCACATGCACAGTGAGTAGACCGCTTTGATTGGCCGGTACTTTGGCGGGATAGGTTCCCAGCGTCACATCGGTACCGGGAAGCAAGGGACCGTCCGGTATGCTGCTGAAGTAGATGTACCAGGTGGAAATGATGTAGCACCACACACCGTCGCTGCCACGATTGCCGTCCAGCTTCAAACCCACCGGGCCCGACACGGTGGCAATGCCGCCCGGTCCGCCTTTGCCGGGACCCTTGCCATCGCCACCATCGCCGCCATCGCCCGCAATGGCATTGCCCGAGCCACCGTTGCTGCCGCTGCTCACTGTGGCGTTACCGCCAGCCCCGCCATCGCCACCACTTGCCGCGGGCGGCGTACAGCAATGACCACCATTTCCGCCATTGCCTCCGAGTGCGCTCGCTGTACCGTCGCTGCCGGGATTGCTGGTGGCCGCTCCACCGTCCTGTCCTTTGACATCGGTGTCGCCCCGCAAGCCGCCGCGGGCTTCGGCGTTGCCGCCGTTGCCTCCGGCGCAGTTGCATCCGGTGCCATTGCCACCATCGCCACCGTTGGCGCCCGCATGTCCGCCATCGCTGCCCTGCACAGTGGCATCGCCGGGATCGGCAGACGTTCCTTGTCCGTAGAGCTTGCCGATTTTTCCACTCATCGCTCTGCCGTCGCCGCCACGTCCACCCACAGCCGTGCTGCTCCCGCCATTTTCACCGGGACAGCCGTCGCGGCCTTTCTGTGGATCGGGAATGGCACGTGCGTTGCCGCCGTCGCCCGGCGCGGCGACAGCATTGCCGCCCTTGCCCGGTTTGAACTGTTCCGCTCCGGCGAGCCGTACGCCCTGATGTCCGGAAGGTCCTCCATCGCCGCCAAAAGCGCGGGCCCAGCCGCCCTTGCCTCCAACGGCTGTGCTGGTACAATTGTCCGCATCGCCGCCTTTGCCGCCGTTGGCTGTGGCGTTCCCTCCGGCGCCGCCCTGACCGCCGCTCAGCGTGATGTGTTCGGTGCCTGTCACATTACCTCGAACCACGCCGTTTTTCCTGGCCGATCCACCCGCCCCGCCGCGAGCGAGTGCATTTGCGCCGTTCTGTCCGTTGTTGCAGCGGTTCAAGCCGGGACCTCCGGTTGCTGTCGCATTGCCTCCCCTTCCCCCATTGCCTGTGTAAATGTTCACCGGCCCGAGGAAGGTGATGGAATTGCTCGCGGTGAAACGAACATGCGCCGCCGCGTCGCTCCCGCGTCCACCAAATGCATACGCGGTGCCTTCGGCGGGCGCGAACACATTGGCATCGCCTCCGGGACCACCATCGCCCGCTTCAAAGCTGCCGCCCATCACCAGGATGTTTCTGGCGTGGAAATACAGACTGCCACCTTTGCCACCAGCACCACCCACACGATGCGCGGCATTGGCCGTGCCACCCTGCGCACCCGAAGCCGCGCGAAACGTGCTGTTGTTGATCACAAGCCAGCCATCGGGCACGGTGGTGCGCAGCCCGTTGCCTGATCGTCCCGCCGCTCCCGGCAATGCCTGGCGTGGTGGACGGGACGTCATCACTGCGGCCGAGTCGAAGCGCAGATGCTGGAAGCCGTGGAACACAATACGCTCGCGTACCATGAGCGGGCCATTCACCACCGCCGTTCCGCCTGCGGTTTGCGGCTGGCGCGACGCGATCGCACGCGTGGCCGGCAGAGCGCTGGTGGCTGGCATCGCACGCAGTCGCGTGGAATCCGGCTGATACACGTAAAGCGACATCTCGGCGCTTGCCGTTTGCCCTGTCGCGGTTGTGACGGCGCAGGTTAGTTCATACCGTCCCGCCGCAGCGTATTGGATGACGGGATTCGGCTCGGTCAGCACTCGTCCATCGCCTGTTTCCCAACGATAGGACGCCACGTCGACGTCGACGCCCTCGAAGCGCGACACGAGTGCGATGCTGTCGGATAGCGCGTACAGCACGTCGCCGCAGGCCGTTGCAAGTCCGAAGCCCGGAGGCAGTTCCTCCGTCGCTTCGACCACAACGATACGTGCACTACTCACCGCGCTGCGACCTTCATCATCGATGATGGTGACGGTGATGGTACGGCTGCCCTCGGAGGTATAGCGCAAGGGCACGTCGAGCGTCATGCCATCGGCGGGAACGAGATTGCGCAGCACTGTTCCGCTTCCGTCGTTGACATCGAAGCGCACCACGCCGCCATCGGGATCGACACCGGCGATGGAGCACCAGACCACCGCAGTGTCGCCCGGAGGTATAGGCACATACACGCGATCCGGCAGCACCTCGCACACGGGATCGAGTGGCAAAGGCGATCGCGCATGACGTGGTAGCAGGGCTTCCGCATCGGTAATGGTGCTGTCGTCGGTACAGCGCACGGGTACATCCGATATGATGCTTCCATTTTGCAACAGCGCTCCCTCGGCACTGAACAGAAGCAATTCGCCGGAGGATATGGCACCGTCGGCACACGTGTCCACCACGCTGCCTTCGAGCAGCAGCACACGGTAGTGCAGTATGCGCAGCGCGGCACAGGGACTCCAGATACTGCCATGCAGCAGCAGCGTATCCGACACCAACACATCGGTCGGTCCCGCGCAGCGCAGCGTCACACCCGCTGGAATCTCCAGCGTGGAGAAGCAATAGCTGCCCGCCGCCAGCGTGGTGTCGCCTGTCACGCGCCAGCGCGCCGCTGGCAGCACGTTGAGAGTGAATTCCGCTTCATCGCGCTGACCGGCATTGTCCCGCACCCGCACCGTGAAGGTACTCGTACCCGGCTCGTCCGGCACGCCTTGCAGCAGGCCATCGATGTTCAGTTGCATGCCGGGCGGGGGACTTCCTTCCACCACATCGAAGCGATACGGTCGAGTGCCCCCGGCCGCATCGAAATGCACCGCATACTGTGTGCACACCCGCGCGTCGGGCAGCGGCGTGGTGAACAGATGCAGCGCTTCGGCATCCACACGCAGTACCAGCTTCGTTGTCGCGGTGTCGCCACGCGCATCGGTGACGAGCAGCCGCGGCATCCAGAGTCCGCTGGAATCGGGCGTCCCCACGATATGTCCATCCCCGCTCAGCTGCAGCGCGCTCGGCAGCGTTGCGTCGAGCACCGTCCAGATATACGGCGGCACACCGCCCGCCGCCTGCAACGCCACGCTGTAGGCGGCACCCACCACCGCCACGGGCAAGGTGCTGGTGAGAATACGCAACGCCTCGGGTGGCGTGCGCAGGAGCAGCGTTTTCACATTGCCATCACTGTTCCCATGGATGTCTCGCACCCGCACGGCGCAGGCATATTCTGTGTCCGCTGTCAACCCGTGCAAAGTGTATTGATGTGTCGACCGTAGCACGGCCACGGGTCGCGCATAGTCGATGGTGCCGGGCAGTGCGCTCACAAACAGCTCGTAGCGCAATTCCTCCTCGGCGCTCACGGCATCCCAGGCAGGGGGCCAGGCCAGTGTCAGCGACTGCGGCTGTCCGGTGTATCCGCCCGACACACCCGTGAAATGCGGCGGGGCAAGGTCGCTGCCTGCTCCGTCTCCGTCTACCGTACTCGAAGCCTCGAGCACGCCATTTTCACGAAACACCTGCACCACGGCGTTCATATCGCCGGAGGCGCCCTCCGAGCGCAGCGACACCGCGCTCAGTCCTCCGGGCAGCAATTCCACAGCCACGATGCGGTGGCGTCCCTCCGTGGCGACGAGCGGAAACGACGCACTGTTCCACTGCGGTGTCAGCCGCAGCAGCAGAGGCCGAATGGTGCTGTCGCTGCTCCACACGTGTACACCGGCCGACACGCCACGTTCATCCGCCGCCAGGGCCACGATGCCATCATCATAGCCCGGCGCGAGATCCTGCTTCCATTCTTGCAACAACTCGGCATTCGGCCCGAGCAGCAGGAGAAGAGAATTTTTCGTCACGGGAAGCCGCTCCCAACCCGCGAGCAACGTCCCCTCCGGTCGGGGCAGCATGCAGGCGAAATGTGTGTTCTCGTATCGTCTGCTCCAGCGTAGGTCGCCATCGCTTTCCAGGCAAAACACCGCCGCGGCCTGCGTGCCATCCCCTTCCTCGTTGCAACATAGTAGCATAGTACCATCGGCCGCCGTGATCATGGCCACGGGGAGTTGCGATACCCCGTCACTCCTCGGCGCCACCCACTGCCAGCCCGGTACACCATCGGCACTCCACGACTGAACGAACAGCCGCCAGCCACGCTGCCAGCGCATGCCCGCAACGTACACCTCCCCCGCAGTGCCTAAGCGGAGGTCATGCGATCGGCAATCCACGCTGTCCGGCAACTGCCTCGACCACAAGGTGTCGCCCGTGCTGCCAAGCACATGCACGATCACGCTCCATCGACCGTTGCCATCGAAGCGATTTCCGCACAGTGCCAGCCGCGCCGCGCGCAGGTCGCTCGCGACAAATTCCACTGAGGCATCCGCATCGGCACGACGCAGCTCCCATTGTTGCTGTCCCCATAGCGGAGAAATGCACACACAACACAATGCCATGCCTATCGCCCATTGCATGGCGAGGCGTTTCCTGTTCGCGTTCATGATGTCCTCCTGCGTGCGCGGGCACGCCGAAACAGAAGAGACGAGGGTGGACAGCTATACGCACGCGTCGATGGCGACAGCGTGGTCGAACGAGGGTCGAAAGGATAAGGTTGTCTGAATTGTACGGCAGCATATTACTCCCCTTTTTTCACAATGTCAAGTGTGGGACATGGCTGCCCCATCGGCATCGCCTTTGCATCGCCTCGCCTGCCGGCGGGACAACATACGAGGAGGCATTTCCCCTGCGAACATGCTATCTTGCGGCAACCGCTTTGGAGGGTGACGCATGAGTTCCTTTCCCGATAAACGCGAGATCGTTCGCGACTGGCTGCCGCGCTATACCGGCATGCGGCTGGAGGATTTCGGACCCTGGGTGCTGCTCACAAATTTTCAAAGCCACCTGAACGCCTTCGCCACGATGCATGATGTTCCGCTGCGGGGTGTGGGCGGACCCATGACCTCGGCGAGCAGCGGCGACGGCCTTTCCATCATCAACTACGGCATGGGCAGCCCGAACGCGGCCACCATCATGGATTTGCTGCTTGCCATCGAACCGCAAGGGGTGCTGTTTCTGGGTAAATGTGGCGGGTTGAAAAAATCCACCAGCGTGGGACATTTCATTCTGCCCACCGCCGCCATACGCGGCGAAGGCACGGGCAATGCCTGGATGCCTCCCGAGGTCCCGGCGCTTCCCTCCTTCAAACTGCATCAATACGCCGCCAATGTGATCACCGACCGCGGACTTGAATATCGCACCGGACCCATTTACACCACCAATCGACGGGTGTGGGAATGGGACGAAAAATTCCGCAGCTATCTGCGCGATGTGCGTGCCGTGGGAATCGACATGGAAACCGCAACCATTTTCCTCGTCGGCCACGCCAACCGCATACCACGCGGAGCGTTGCTGCTGGTGTCGGATGTACCCATGACGCCCGATGGTGTGAAAACCGAAGAATCCGACCGCGAAGTGAATCAGCGTTACACCGAATTGCATGTGGAATTGGGCGTGGAAACCCTGCGCCAGGTGCGCGATTCGGGTGGACGCATCAAGCATTTTCACTTCGAGGACGAAGCGTGACAGTACCTTATCCTTCGAATACACAGGAGCATGACCTTCATGAAGTCCTTGCACCCACGCAGTATCCTGGCCTTGTTCTGCGGCTGCATACTTTTCCTCGCCTGCGGCAAGCAGCAGAGCAATACAGCGACGGAGGGAGCTTCCTCCGTGTCTGAATCCTTCGTCACGCAGACCATCGATTCCCTTCTCGCACGGCACGGCGAGGCACTGCGCCCGCGCATTGAAAGCGGCGTGCGCCGGGTAGCAGAGCTCTGGCGCGAAAGTGATGGCACGAACGAGGAATTCGCCCTGTTCTGCCGTGACCATTTCATCGCCGATCAAGGCGAACTCGATGCCACCTTCGCACGCTTCGAACACAATCTTATGCTCATCAACGGCTATCTCACCGAACTCCGCCGCGATTTGAGCATTCCGCTGCAACTGGATGCGGGACCCATGCTCGCCATCGATTACCGTTTCGGCGAATTCGCACCGGAGGTGCATGCGACGGATGATTTGTTTGGAACGAAAATCGCTTTCGTTGCCCTGCTCAATTTCCCTCTCAGCACTTTGCAGCAGCGCCTTGACAACGGGGCGCAGTGGACCCGTCGCCAGTGGGCCGAGGCGCGGCTGGTGCAGCGCTTTTCATCACGCGTTCCCGCCGACGCACAGCAGCAGGCCACCACGGCCTACACCACTGCCGACAACTACATCAGCAGCTACAACATTCACATGGGACACCTGCTGAATGCGAAAGGCGAACGTCTCTTTCCCGATGATTTGGTGCTGATCTCACATTGGGGATTGCGCGACGAACTCAAGGCGCAGTACGACAACGAGGGCGGCCTGGAACGGCAACGGATGATTCTGCGCGTGATGGATCGCATCGTGAAGCAGGAAATTCCGGCGCAGGTCATAGACAATCCCGCAGTGGACTGGCGGGTGGACGACAACACTGTTGCTCCGACCGGCGCCGTTGCCAAGGACTTCCGCGCCGCAGAGCGCGAAGCCGACACGCGCTACGCCATGTGGCTCAAGACTTTCAAGGGTGAGCAAGCCATTGATCCCCATGTGAAGGACAATCCGACGCACATCGCCCGCCGCTTCAACAGCGACCGCGAGATTCCCGAGGAGACCGTCGAGCAACTGCTGACATCCATCCTGACCGCGCCGCAGGTCAAGCGCGTCGCGCAGCTGATTCGTACGCGTCTCGGTCGCGAACTTGAGCCCTTCGACATCTGGTACACCGGCTTCAAATCGCGTCCGCCGGTGAGCGAGCAGGAGCTCGACAAACTGCTTTCCCGCAAGTATCCCAACGTTCAGGCCTTCGAGCGTGACATCCCTGTCATTCTTGGCAAATTGGGCTTCGATCCCGGCATGGCTACCGCCATCGCCGGCGCCATCGGTGTCGATGCCTCACGCGGCGCCGGTCATGCCATGGGAGCCGGACGCGTCACGGACAAGGCGCGGCTGCGCACGCGCGTCCCGGCCGGCGGCATGAAGTACAAGGGCTACAACATCGCGATACACGAGCTCGGGCACAACGTTGAACAGGTACTCTCGTATCGTTACATCGACCACACCTTGCTGCGCGGCGTGCCCAACACCGCCTTCACCGAGGGCTTCGCCTTTGTCTTCCAATCCCGTGATCTCGATTTGCTCGGCTTCAAGCAGCAGGATGCCAGCCGCGAAGCATTGAATACCCTGGACGTACTCTGGTCCACCTACGAAATCGCCGGAGTTGCCCTGATCGACATGCGCGCCTGGCGCTGGTTGTACGAACACCCCGAGTGCAGTGCCGAGCAATTTCGCGAAGCGGTTCTGAGCATTGCCAAGGAGGTATGGAACGCTTACTACGCACCCGTGCTCGGCATGAAAGACGTTCCCTTGCTCGCCATTTACTCGCACATGGTGGATGCGGGACTGTACACACCGGATTATCCGCTCGGTCATATCATCGCATTCCAGATCGAGCAGTATTTGCAGGGCAAGAATCTGGCCAAGGAAATGCAGCGCATGTGTGCGATCGGCAGCGTTTCACCCGATCTTTGGATGAAAACCGCTGTGGGCGCTCCCATTTCCACCAAGCCCATGCTGGAGGCGGCGGACAAAGCTCTGGCGTTGCAGTAGTATTCCTCGAACGATCCGCATTGACACAAGGCCCGCCACATCAGGCGGGCCTTGTGCGTATTCTTGCGTTCAGCAATTCGGCGCGCAGGCCCGCTCGGCCATGACATTTTGCACGGGAATGTGCCACCACCTTGCGCGTGGCGGCACCTTTTTCCTATTGCGGGATGTTGTGATGTAATTCGCCGAGTTTCCATCGAGCACCTCATGAAGCACATAGATATCGTCATACTCGGAGCCGGTTACGGAGGAATGAGCTGCGTGACCCGTCTCTCACGCCTGTTTCGACGGGATGAGCGCGTGCGCATCCATCTTGTGGACAGGCATACCTACCACCTTCTCGAAACGCGTCTGCACGAACGCGCCGTGCGAAAAAGCGAAATCACCGTTCCCCTCGCACGTTTCCTCGCCCGTCGACCCAATGTCACCTTACATCTCGGCGAGGTGACGCGCATCGATTTGCCGGAGAAACAGGTGGAGTTGGATTTCGGCATCACACAAACCAGCGATGCCACAGCTCGACGCTTGCGCTACGACTATCTGGTCATCGCGCTCGGAAGCAAAACCAACTTCTACCAGATTCCGGGACTCGAGGAACACGCTTTTCAGCTCAAGGAATTGCGCGACTCGGAAATGTTGCGCGAACATACAGAGCGGATGTTCGCAATCGCCGCTTCCGAGAGCAATCTCAACAGGCGCAAGGAATTTCTGCGCTTCGTCATCGGTGGCGGAGGGCTCACGGGCGTGGAATTGGCCACGGAAATGGCCGAGCGCTTCGATGTGCTGAGCGAGCAGTACCACATCGACGTTTCCGAACCCGAGATGGTGTTGATCGAGCTGTCCGACCGTATTCTTCCGTCGCTGGACGGCAGGCAGATCGCGCGTTCCGTCGAAGCCATGCAGGCCATGGGCATACAGATCATCACCAACACGCGGGTTACCGGCATGGAGGAGCGTGACGGACGCCTGCTTGTGTTACGCGACCCGGGCGAGCCCATACCCACACGCACCATGGTATGGACGGGCGGCATTCGTATTTCCGACCTCATCCGTCGCAGCGGCGCCGAAACCGGGCCGCAGGGACGCGTGGTGGTAAACGAGTACCTTCGCCTTCCGCTTTTTCCCGAAGTGTTCGCCATTGGCGACAATGCGCTTGCCATCAATCCGGCCAGCGGGGCTGCCGTGCCCACGGCCGCGCAATTCGCCCTGCAGCAGGGCTATCTCACTGCCGACAATCTCCGCGCCGTGATCCATGGGCGCACGCCAAAGGTGTACCGACCGCGCGTTCTGGGTGAAGTTGTATCGCTTGGCAAGCATCTCGCCATCGGTTGGGCATCGCTGCCACTCGGTACGAGACTGAATTTCGTCGGCTTTCTCGGGAGCTTGCTCAAGCGCGCCATTTCTGAAAAACATTTGCTTCTGCTCTGGCGCGAGCGTCAGAACTGGAGCGGACACTGGTAGCAGCGCTTCCCGGCAGCGGGTAATAACAACGGGGCCGCCGGTTTGACCGGAGGCCCCGTGTGCGTGCATGAATGCTAAGCGATCTACGATTTAAGCAGCGTGCGCGTACGAATACCGTCCGCACTCGCCATTTTCAGCAGATACGCTCCCGCAGGCAGTTCCTTTGCATTGAAGGGGATGATGTGATGGCCGGCGCTGAGCGCGACGCGATCCAACACCACGCTCAATTCCTTTCCATGGACGTCGAGTATGCTCACCGTTACTTCCTCGTCTTTTTCCACGGCGATGGACAGCGTGGTGTAAACCCGCATCGGGGCATTGCTCACCTTGGTCACGTTGAAGCTCGGCGAAACCTGCCGCGGCACGACCGTCATCACCGAAGTGTAGATGGATTGGCTATTGTCCGACACTTGCTTGAGACGATAGTAGCTCACCTTGTCCGGGGCATTGAGATCGGTGAATTCGTAGGATTTGGGCGACGCGGTAGTGCGACTGCCGTGGACGTAGCCGATGGTTTCCCAGGTGGTGGCATCCTGCGTGCGCCGTTCGACCTCGAAACCGATGTTTCGGCGCTCGAAGCGCGTGTGCCAGCTGATTTTCACCACATCGCTCACATGAACGGCGCTCATCGACATCATATCCACGCCGGCTTCCATGTTCGCTATGCTGGCGGTGGAAACTTTCGCGGCGCGAAGTACCGGTTCCTCGGCCAAGGCCATGCTCGTCATGAAAAGAAGCAGGACAATCGTTGCGGTTTTCATCATCTTTCCTCTATATGAAGTGTGCAGTATCAATCTGTGGGATATGCATCAATTACCGTGCCATTGTGTGAACCACGTTAATTGACATCAATTCGCATGCTCTCCGCATCCAGATTCGCATTCATCGCCGAATGTGTTCCATTTTGGAACTGGAAAGCGGTACAGTAGGCTTTCATCCAGGCCTTGGAGAAACAGCTCTGGCCCCTACTGCGCTAAGATGCTTCTGCGATTTGGGCGCAGACACCGCCGCAGGGACCCGAGCAACATCTGCGTAGGCATGCGAACGGGCAACCCGTTCCTGGCTTAATCGCTCCCGTTGGAATCCGATGCCGAATGACCGATGCGGGAGGAGCAAATATGCAGGGGGAAAAAACAACCCCCTCACCATCAACGGCAAGGGGGTGCAGAGTGCGGTCGAAAACCAGGCATGATCCTTCCATCACGTCGACTACGCTTCGACCGCTTCACGTAATCGCGGGTGGCCCATACCGGAGCCCCAACGAATCGGCAGCCGCGGGTGAACGCGATGATTGAGGATAGGATTGCGATCAATCGCTGTACAGTGCGGGAAACAACTCCCGCTCCACGCTTTCGATCACGATGTGAATGATCTTGATATGCAATTCCTGAATGCGATCGCTGGTGGAACCGGGAACAACAATCGGTACATCGCACAATGCCAACAGCGCGCCACCGCCCTTGCCCAGCAAACCTACGGTGGTCACACCGCGCCGCCTGGCTTCCTCGGCCGCGCGCAGCAGATTGGGTGAATTCCCACTCGTGCTCAGCATGAGCAGCACATCGCCCTCGCCACCGAGCGCCTGCACCTGACGCGCGAACACCTCGGCAAAGCCGTAGTCGTTCGCCACGCAGCTCATATGCCCCGGATCGCTGAACGCGATGGCGGGAAGCGGCGGACGCTCGCTGCGATAACGACCGCTCCATTCCTCGGCAAAGTGCATTGCGTCGCTCATCGAGCCGCCATTGCCACAGGAAAGCGCCTTGCCTCCATTGCGAAAGCATGCCGCGAGCACATCGGCGAAGCGACGCACGCGACCAAACTGCTCCACATCGGCGAGAAAAGCGGCGAGGCACTCCTGCGCCTCGCGGAATGACCGTTCGATGGTATCCATTATTGCAGCACCTTCAATTCGAGATGGTTGAGGCGATCAGCGGAATCCTGTTCCACATCGGCGTGCAAGGAATTGCCATGGGCGTCCATGGTGACAATGGCTGCGAATTTTTCCACCTCGAAATGCCACAAAGCTTCGGGAACGCCGAATTCTTCCAGAAAATGCACCGCCGGCACGCTGCGCACGGTTTCGGCGTAGTATTGTGCCGCTCCACCTATGGCATTGAGATACACCGCCCCATGCTCCTGAAGCGCCTTCAGCGTATTCGCTCCCATGCCACCTTTGCCGATCACCGCCCGCAAGCCAAACTTGCGGATGATCTCGGCTTGATACGGTTCTTCGCGAATGCTGGTGGTGGGTCCCGCCGCTTTCACGTGCCACACGCCCTCGGCGTCTTTCAACATCACCGGACCGCAGTGGTAAATAACGCCTCCGCGCATGTCCACCGGAGCATCGTGCGTCATCAAATAGCTGTGCAGCGCATCGCGACCGGTGAACATCGTCCCGTCGATCAGCACGATATCGCCCACCTTGAGCGAGCGGATGAGTTCTTCGGCAATGGGTGCCTTGAGCAACACTTCGCGTCCGGTAAGGGGAATGCCCTCGCCTTTCGCCATGCGCGCGGGATCGGCATCGCGATACATCCAGCGCGTAATGGCACCGCTGTTCGCGTCGATATGCACCCCGAGACGGCGGAACGCCCAGCAATCGTAGGCCACGGACACGAAAAAGCTGGCCGGCAGGCGATGATAACTGCCGATTTTGCATCCGATAAGCGTGCTCGCTCCGCCGAAGCCCATGGGCCCGATATTGAGCGTGTTCGCATGCTTCATGATATCGTCCTCGAGCGCGGCGAGCAAGGGATCGGGATTGGTGTCGTCGAGTTCGCGGAACAGTTGCTCCTTGGCATAAGCGTAACCCGATGCGCGATCGGATCCGATGGCCACGCCGATGGCGCCTACCGAGCATCCCTGCCCTTGCGCCTGCCACACCGCGTGTAAAATGCACTTGCGCACACCATCGATATCGCGCCCGGCCTTACCGAGATGATCGAGTACCATGGGAAGCGAATACTGGATATTCTTGTTCTCGCAGCCACCGCCCTTGAGAATGAGTTTAACCTCGATTTCCTCCCTGTCCCATTGCTCCCAGTAAAAAATCGGTGCGCCGGCACCAAGATTGTTGCCGCTGTTTTTACCGGTGATGGAATCCACCGTGTTTGGACGCAGCTTGCCGAGACGCGTGGCCTCGGCCACGGCCCAGAGTATGTCCTCCTTCATCGCCAGCTGATCCGCACCGCGCGGCGTCTTGATTTTGAATGTCGGCATGCCGGTATCCTGGCAAATGGCGCCCTCGTTTTCGCACGCCATGTCGATGTTGCGCGCAATAGTTGCCAGTGCCATCGCTGCGCGCGAGCCCGGCTCCTCCTTGTCCAGAATTCCTTCCATGGCCCGGCGAACATCCACCGGAAGATTCGTTGATGTCTGAATGACGAGATCCAGCATGCTTTGACGGAACTGCTCCATGCTCTGCTCCTCTGTGGTTCGTTCAAGAATCGCGATATGATACGAGGATTGGTCAAGGAAATCAAACCCGTCGCCTCCGAATACACAGTGCTGGGAGAAATGGGAACCCGATTATCCCATTAACGGCTCTTAAAATTCCCTTGACATTATCTACAGTTTGCGATATGTTGAGTACGATATTTCACCATGGTGCGACATGCCAGAAACAGAAGTTTTCCAACGCGCAGAAACCCTTGCCAGCCTGACACTGAAACTCATGTGGACCTGCCAGCGCAAGCAGGAGCAAATCGCCGAACGTGCCGATCTCTCCTTGTCCGAGTTCAAATGCCTTCGTGCATTTCATCACGATACGGAACTCTCGGTCAAGGACATCGCCGCCCGGATGAGCTTGACCAGTAGCCGTCTGACAAGAATCATCGACGGGCTCGTGAAAAAACGCTACGTAACGCGTCATATCGACCCCGCCGATCGTCGGATTATCAACGTCCGGCTGACCAAACAAGGCGAAAGTGTTGCCCGTAAAGTGGGGCTCGAGTGCATTCACGTCTATGAACAAGCGCTCGAAATCCTGCCGACAGAGGAACACGACAACATCATTTCCTGTGTGAATGAGCTGTCCTCCGCGCTCTCCACGCGCACAGCCTTCGCCGAAGTAGAATAGCAACTATTACAATCTTGAATAGTTGCTAGCATCAACTAGCTAGAGCGGGGTGGGGCCTTGTGCCGCACCCCGCTTCATGTTTCCATTGCGGCGCAGCAGCCCGAACGCATACGACCCGATGGCAAGCGCGAGTCCAACATACATGGGCTCGATGCCCAGAGGATAGGTGCCCGAATCGGACAAACGCCCCAGCACGAAGCTCAGCAACGAGAGACCAAAGGCGGAGAGCATCACAACAAACGTTGCCCGCGGCGCCAACGCCAATCGCGGGTAGTACGCCGCCGTGAGCGGCAACAGCAGCGCCGGAATGAACAGCGTGCCGATGATGTACCACAACTCTATCACCGAGGGAAAAATCAATGCCGCCACCGCCGACAGCAGTGCGGTAAAAAGCACACCGTAGCGCGTCAAGCGCCTATCCGCGTCTTCATCCGTGGAGGGACGCAGCCGCCCCGCGATGTCGCGACCTGCTGTGACCGAGGCGATGAACAGCAGACCGTCGTTGGTGGACATCACCGTGGCAAGCAGACCGAGAAAGAACAGTCCCTTGAACACCTCGGGCAATACCGACTCCGCCAACAACGGATAGGCCATGGCCGCGTTGGCCATGTCGGGCAGCAGCGCCCGCGCGTACATCCCCGACAGTGTTGTGATGCCATCCAGTGCGAACCAACACAGCACCGACAACACAATGCCGCGACGTGCAACCTGCGGCGATTTCGCGCTCAGCGTGAACTGGTGAAATTGCGGCGACACCAGTGTCCACAGCGCGATGAAAAACCACACCAGGATGTACTGCCATCCATGCCCGCCAAACAGGTGGAAATGCGTCTCCGGAAGCGCATTCGCTAGAAAGGGAAACACCCCATGCCGCGGCATGAGAAAGGCCAGCAGCAAGAGAAAGCCGCCGAACATCAACACGAATTGCACACGATCAATGCGCGCCACAGCGCGGAAGCCCCCCGAATACACAGAGAGCACACTGACCACCGTGCCAAACAGCACGCAGAGCAACAGCGACCAGCCCGTCACCACTTGCAGCAGCACGGCTAGCATCAACGTGTAGGGTGCGGGCGAACTGTTGAAGTACACCAGAAGCGAACCCAGCAAACCGGTGCGCCTTCCGTATTGCCGATACAGCATATCGGGAATGGAGTACGACGCCGATTCGCGCACCTTGCGCGCAAAAAACAACGCGAATACCAGGGCAAACACGTAGTACGGCGCACCGAACACCACCCAATTCGACAGGCCGTTGAGATAGGAAAACTCGCCCACCCCGAGAATGCCACCGTACCAGGTGGACACCAACCCCGCCACGAAGGCCGGCACCGTCAGCGTTCTGCCGCCGACCAGAAAATCCTCGGCATCACCGCGCCGCGAGCGCGCCCCGCGAAGCCCCAGCAGCAACAGTGCCGCGATATACGCCGCGAGTATCGCCCAATCAAGAACGCCGAATCGCAGAATCATGCCGACCTGTCCCTCGTGCGTCGTTCATGTGAAAAAATGGGGATGCCCGTCGAGGCACCCCCATGGCATGCGAAGCGCGCGGACATTACCGTGCGCTGATTTTCAGGATTTTGGGCTGCGCGGGATGGCGATCCCGGTAGAGACGCTCGGAAACCTGCTTGCTGTGCACATCGAGATCCACCGTCAGGTGCACGAGCGTTTTCATGCAATTCGCGCACACACGGACCTTGCTCTCTCCCTCCATGTCCAGCGGTTTTTTGAAATACAGCGTATCCGGGGGAATTTCATGACCGAACGCGCATTGATGCAGCTTCTCGGATACGCCCGTGTGCCATTCGTATTTGTGCGATGACAGCGCATTGAAACGCTTCAACGACCGGAGGAAGTCCTTCTCAGAGTGGTATACCGCCATGGAAATCTCCGCAGGTGATCGACAGCAGTGATGGCCGCGTCCCCATCCTCCGCCTCGCGGAACCGGGCAGGGTACGGCATGGACAGCTAATGTAACAATATCCTCGATAAAAACTAATGCAACGCGCACGCTCCGGCCCGCTCTGCGAAATCACCTTCGCCGCGCTGGATCCGGTACTCCCATCGGCTATGCCGGCGAATGAAATCCGCCTCGTCCCAACATTTTCCCAATGAATTGCCCGCGCCTACGCTTGCGGGTCAGGGCAACTTTGCCTAGATTACCGGCTCCGTCTTTCACAAAGTGCAACGAATCGCAGAGTAGCATGAGCGACTACCCAAAACACCTGTATATGATCGTCTTCCCCATGAACGCCCTCGTTGCATCACAGCTCGAGCCGGCGGCTTTCGCGCAGCATTACACCATCGGCAGCGCGCGACATTTCACGGGCAAGGTGATTTTCGCGGAACTCGACATCAACTTCCGCAATCCGTACTTCAAAATCGACGAGTATCTCCAGGCAACGGTGCCGCATGAGGATGGTTCGCCGAAGCGCACCAAGTTCATTTCCTCCTATCGCGTTTTGGAGCATGTGCCTCTGGAAGCGATTCGGAATCTTTACCTGGTGACTGTAAACGGCAAGGCGCTCAAGCTTTCGCCCGCCGAATATACAGCCGAAAACGAGCCCGGCCTCATCCGCATTTTCCAGGAAGTGGCGCCGGTCAACAATCTCATCGCGTCGCGCCTCGACCAGCGCGCTTTCGGCTCGTACATCACATCGGATGTGGCGAAAGGCGCCCCGAAGCTCTGCTTCACGCAAATCGATCTCAACATCGAAGAGTTTCTCGCGGAAAGCCGCAATCGCGAAATCATCGTGTCGCCCATTCCCGACAGCAATCCGTACCGTTTGCTGGACTGCCTGCTCGAGATGCAGCAATACGAGAACAAGCCGGTGAAAACCATCAGTCTGTCGTCGGTGCTGCACAGCATTTCCTACCGCGTGCTGCGGCATGGCTTCTGGTTCTTCGACAAAGAGAACAACATGCTCTTCTTCCCCATGCCCACGGCGCATGAATTGGAGACCACCTACTACGAGTGGACCAGGAACGCCCGCTGACAGTACAGTTTCCGACATTGCACAGGCACGCGGTGGCAGCAACCGCGTGCCTGTTGCTTTTTCGGCGTTTCCACGCGTCCATTTTCCCTCATAATGCATCCAAATTGTTATATTGAGGATTCCGACCATCTGCACATTGGAGTGAGGAAACACCATGACGATGAATATCGATATGATTCAACGGGTGTACGGCGAATTGCCCGGTAAAGTGGAACAGGCGCGCGCCATGCTCGGGCGACCCTTGACGTTCGCCGAAAAGGTGCTGTACACGCATCTCTGGGAAGCGCCCGAAGCGCCGTATGCACGCGGCAAGGATTACGCGAATTTCGGTCCCGATCGCATTGCCATGCAGGATGCCACCGCGCAGATGGCTCTGCTGCAATTCATGAGCGCCGGTATTCCCAAGGTCGCCGTTCCTTCCACGGTGCATTGCGACCACCTTATCCTGGCGGAGCATGGTGCCGAACGCGATCTGGCAGCTTCACTCGATACCAATCGCGAAGTATTCGATTTTCTCGCTTCGGTGTCGAAGAAATACGGCATCGGCTTCTGGAAGCCGGGCGCGGGCATCATTCATCAGGTCGTGCTCGAGAACTACGCCTTTCCCGGCGGCATGATGATCGGTACCGATTCACACACCCCGAATGCCGGGGGCCTCGGCATGATCGCCATTGGTGTGGGTGGCGCCGACGCGGTGGATGTGATGGCTGGCATGCCGTGGGAACTCAAATTTCCCAAACTCATCGGTGTCAAACTCACCGGCGCGCTGAAGGGCTGGGCCTCGCCCAAGGATGTGATTCTCAAACTCGCCGGCATTCTCACGGTGAAGGGCGGGACGGGTGCCATCGTGGAGTATTTCGGCGACGGCGCTCGCAGCATCTCCGCCACGGGCAAAGGCACCATTTGCAACATGGGCGCGGAAATCGGCGCAACAACCTCGTTGTTCCCCTACGACGCCAACATGGCGGCCTATCTCGCCAGCACCGCCCGCTCCGATGTCGCGGCCCTCGCGGATACCGTTGCCGCGCATCTGCAGGCGGATCCCGAGGTCGAGGCCAATCCGGAATCCTACTACGATCAGGTCATTCACATCGATCTCGACACTCTCGAACCGCATGTGAACGGCCCCTTCACACCCGACAGGGCGCATCCCATCTCCGAATTCGCCGCCGCAGTGCGCGAAAACGGTTGGCCCGAGGAATTGCGTGTCGCACTCATCGGCTCGTGCACCAATTCCAGCTATGAAGATATCGACCGAGTCGCCGCCGTGGCGAGACAGGCACAGGCCAAGGGCCTCCGTGCCAAATCCGAATTCACCATCACGCCGGGCTCCGAGCAGGTGCGCGCCACCATCGAGCGCGACGGCCAGCTGGCGCTGCTTGAAGCCATCGGCGGCACGGTGCTCGCCAACGCCTGCGGACCTTGCATCGGTCAGTGGAAACGTCACGACGTGCAAAAAGGCGACCGCAACAGCATCATCACATCGTTCAACCGCAATTTCACCGGACGCAACGACGGCAACCCCGATACGCACGCCTTCGTGGCCAGTCCCGAAACCGTGGCCGCCCTGGCAATAGCGGGGAGCTTGACCTTCGATTTTACCAAGGACACGCTCGTGAACGAGCACGGCGAGGAAGTCCGCCTCGAAGCACCCACCGGCGACATGCTGCCCGCCACCGGCTTCGTACCCGATCCCGACGGCTTCGTGCCTCCCGCCGAGGACGGCAGCGGCATTGCTGTGGCCATCGATCCCGGAAGCAGCCGCCTGCAAGCGCTGACGCCCTTCGTCGCTCCGAAGACCGAAGACTTCCGCGACCTGCGCCTGTTGCTCAAGGTGCGCGGTAAATGCACCACCGACCACATTTCCATGGCCGGTCCGTGGCTGCGCTTCCGCGGGCATCTCGACAACATCTCCAACAACATGTTCATCGGCGCGATCAATGAATTCAACGGCGTCGCGAACAAGGTCAAGAATCAGCGCAGCGGCGAGTACGACGAGGTTCCCAACGTGGCGCGCGCCTACAAAGCCGCCGGCGAGGGCTGGGTGGTGATTGGCGACGAGAATTACGGCGAGGGTTCGTCGCGCGAGCATGCCGCGATGGAGCCGCGTCACCTTGGCGGCAAGGCCATCATCGTGAAATCCTTCGCTCGCATTCACGAAACCAATCTCAAGAAGCAGGGCATGCTGCCGCTCACTTTCGCCAATCCCGCCGATTACGCAAAAATTCAGGAGGATGATCGCATCACCCTGCTCGTTGATGAATTGCGTCCCGGCGCTCCGCTTACCATGCTTCTCACGCATGCCGACGGAAGCAGCGACACGGTGTTGCTCAATCACACGATGAACGAGCAGCAAATCGCCTGGTGGAAGGCGGGCAGCGCGCTGAACCTGATCGCCGCCGCGGGTAAATAGGTAGTCCGCCTCTTTCACACGCCACTCGCGAGAATTACTTCCGACGGCACTCCACTTCATTGTTGTAAACGACGCGGCCCCCGAATTCCGGGGGCCGCTTGCGTTTGAGGCAGATAATTCGGTGGCGGCGCGCTCAGGAAAGCGCCAACATGCGCTGTACGCCTTCGCGAAACAGCGCCTCATCCGGCAGCAGACTGAGCACGACATGCGAACCGCGGGGAAAGTCGAAGAAGTACCCGGGATGCACGTACACGCCTTGCTCCTTCAAGAGACGGATCACCCAACGCTCTTCGTCGGTGTCGCGGGGCAAATCGATCACCGCGCTCCAACCGCCGCAGGGCTCCTGCAGTTGCAGCGACGTATGTCCCGCCAGCATCTCGCGCAATGCGCGCAGATTTGCCGCGCAGCGATCGTGTATCGCTTTGTGTAAAGGCGCACCGGTGTCGAGTAAACGCGCACCGGCGAGCATCACCGGTGTGCTGGCACTGAGATAGGCGTCGGCGATAATGTCCAGGCGCGCAAGTGCCTGCTCCAGCAACGCCCGCGGCCCGCTGCTCATTATCCAGGCGAGTTTGAGCTGCGGCAGTCCGCGCAATTTCGACAGCCCGTTCAAGGTAAAGCACAGCACCTCGGCATCCTCCACGGTGCGCGCACGTGCTCCCACCGTGGCCAGCGGGTAATCCCAGAACACTTCATCCACGATCATCGCTATGCCGCGACGCAGACAGAAGGCGCGGAGATGGGCGAGATCCTCGGGATCGAGATAGGCGCCCACGGGATTCGATGGATTGACCACGATCACCGCACGCGGACGCTCGGCGCAGGCATCGTCCAGCGAGCCGAAATCGATGCGCCAGCGTCCGAGTGGCGTGCGCCGCAGCCGATACGGTCGAAGCCGCACTCCATCCAGCGATGCGAGATGTTCGAACAGCGGATAGGCGGGATGCGGCACAAGCACCGAATTCTCCGGATCACAAAGCAATTTGAACACGAAACTGTACGCCTCGCTCGTGCCCGAGCAGCAGTGGATGTGCTCAGGATTCACCACATGTCCATCGGCCGCATAGTAGCGCGCAATGGCTTCGCGCGCGGAGCGCAAGCCACGAGGTGCCGGGGTGTACCGTGCTTCAGCGCTGGCGAACAGCGCCTCGCGGAATTCCTCGCCCGCGCACAGGCCGACGTCGGTGGGATTGGAGACGGCGAGATCCAGTATCGTTGCGCCGTCTGAGCGCAGCCGCGCCACTTCGAGAGTGAGAGGATTGTCGCTGAGTACTCCGGGAAGTCGAGCGGAAAACATGCATCCTCCAGCTATGCGATCGCGAACGGTTGCGGCGGCGTTGCGCCTTTCGATGGGATTGGTGAAATTACAAACTCCCGGATCCGAATGCACTATTCCTCCGAGTCATCACCGAATTTTTGTGAACCGCACAAGGAAGCAGACCATGCACGAGCACAGCATTGAACTGTTGAACAAAGCGGTGGCCGACGAACTCCATGCCGTCCACCAGTACATGTACTTCCATTTCCACTGCGACGATCAGGGCTACGAACTTCTGTCCGCTCTGTTCCGACGCACCGCCATTGAGGAAATGCTGCATGTCGAGCATCTCGCCGAACGCATCCTTTTTCTCAAAGGCGAAGTGAACATGGTCGTGGGCGCAGATGTGCTGCCCATTCACGACGTACAGGAAATGCTGGCCAAAGCGGCCGCCATGGAAGAGGAGAGCGCGCGCCAGTACAATATCTGGGCTGGAGAATGTGCCACACATCACGACTCCGTCACCAAGCAGATTTTCGAACAACTGGTTCAGGACGAGGAACGCCACTACGACGCCTACGACAACGAGATCGACAATCTCAAGCGCTTCGGTCCGCAGTACCTGGCGTTGCAGTCCATGGAGCGCAGCAAGGCGCGCGCCGCCGGTCCGGGCAACGCGCAATAACCACGTTCTCGCCACTGACGGTATCCCGCCAATGTAAAGGCGGCGTGCGATTCCACGCACGCCGCCTTCGTTCATACTCCGGAGTAGCGAGGCACCCTCGCGCCGATCATTGAATTCCGATGGTGATCGTGAACCCCGCTGCCTGCGCACCCTTGACATACACCACCACGTGATAATCGCCGTAGCGCGGCAGTGTACCGGACCAACTCCGACGCTCGCCACTGATGTCGCCATCGTTCAGGAAGATGCGGAAATACACATCCGGATTCTCGCTGTCCAGGGTGACATTCATCCCCTGTCCACGGCGTGCGCGCAGCACATACTCCTGATGCGCTCCCTTGCCCGCTTGCGCGGTCAACGTCACACCATTGCTGCCTTTCTGGAATTGCACGCGGGCGGAGCGAACACTGCCGGGCAGCATGCGATGCGTATGCGCGGGGATGCCGGGATCGGCGGCCACTTCCGTCGTCGTGGGTGCCGGGTTCGGCTTCGTCTGGGCCGGCGTTGTGCTTGCGCTTCTCTTCGCTGCCGAAGCTGGCGTGCTGGCACGCGGGGTTTCCTTTGGCGCCGAGACAACTTTTGGCGCGGGCTTTGCGGCCGGCGTGGACTTCGTTGCCGGTGTGGACTTCGCGGCCGGCGTGGTCTTCGCGGCTGGCGTGGTTTTCGCGGCTGGCGTGGTCTGCGCTGTTGGCGCGGGCTTCGCGGCTGGCGTGGTCTGCGCTGTTGGCGCGGGCTTCGCGGCTGGCGTGGACTTCGCGGCTGGCGTGGGCTTCGTTGTCGGCGCGGGCTTCGTTGTCGGCGCGGGCTCGGTCGTTGTTTCCGCTGGAGAGGCTGCGGGAACTTCGTCGGGCGGACGACTTCCGGCGAGTTCCGCTTCGTCATCGTTGTGCAACATCGCCCTGAAGGCCACGGTGTCGATGGCGCCGCTGCTGTCGCTGTAGGCAAGCAGGCGCAGCGCTTCGGCGCGGCGCATGATTGCGGGCATCTCGTCCTCGGTCATTTCGATGGTCGACTCGCCAACCTTTTTCTCATACTCGAACATGTTTCCCTTCGCATTGAAATACAGGCGAAGGAGAATATCCGCACGCTCGCCGCCGGCCTCTCCCGCATTGAGTGTGAGAGACGTGCGTCCGTAAAAATGGAAGAGATTGCCCTCCTCGAAGTAGTAGCGGTATCGTCCGCTCTGGCCGATGCTGTTGGACCATTGCTCATCCACGAGCACCGGGTGCTGCCCATCGCCGTACAGTGCCGCGTTGATCACGGTATCGCCAACGGTCAACTGCACATCGCGGCGTGGCAACCGCTCGATCGCGGTTTGCAGTGCGGCGGCACGCTTGCGGATGTTGAGCAATTCGTCCTTGTTACCGATCGTCGGTGCGGGATTGTTTTGTCGGCTGCGCTCCCAGAAGCGAATGCCGTCGCAGGCGCACAGCAGCGCGAGGGAGGAAGCGAGGAGAAGTGCGGGAAGCACGGAGCGTTGGATGCGCATTACGGTATCCTTCGGCTGGAACGTAGAGAGCAATGTACAAAAAAAGCGACGAACGTTGAGGACGTTCGTCGCCGATGTTCGGGAAAGCCGACAGCGTGCGCGGCTCAGGAGCAACCGCTCGTGGTACCGCAGTCCTCGCACACCGTGCAGGTGCCGTTGCGCTTCACGCGCGAGGATCCGCAAGAGCCGCACATCTCACCGGTGTAGCCCTGTGCGCGGGCGCGAAGCACCGTGTCGTTCTGCGTGCTCTTCTTCTCCACCACCGCTGACTCGTTCAGTGGACGCGCTTCCTCGGGCGACTCGCGTCGGCGTTGCAACGTGGGCGGCGAGTTGAAGCTGGCCAGCGGATGCTCGGGCGTCTCATCAACGGATTTCACATGAATGAAATCCGTGCGGCCGAGGTATTCGTAGCCGAGCACACGGAACACGTAGTCGAGAATGGAGGTGGAGTTGCGGATGGCCTCGTGACCGATCACCACACCCGCAGGCTCGAAACGCGTGAACGTGAAGGTGTCCACCAATTCTTCCAACGGCACACCATATTGCAGCGCCTTGGATGCAAGTACGGCGAAGCAGTTCAACAGACCCTTGAACGACGCGCCTTCCTTGTACATGTCAATGAAAATTTCACCGAGTTCACCATCCTCGTATTCGCCGGTGCGCAGGAAGACTTTGTGTCCGCCCACCACTGCTTCGCGCACGAAGCCGTGGCGCTTGGCAGGCAGCTTGCGGCGCTGCATGCGGTAGACGATTTTTTCCTGCACTTCGCGCGGACCCACCTGCTCGTCGAAATCCGCCTCGTCGCCCATTTCCACCAGGGCCGCCGCTTCGGGATCGCTCACGCTGTTGAGTGGCTGCGACAGCTTGCTGCCGTCGCGATAAATCGCATTGGCCTTGAGCATCAACTTCCACGACAGCATGTACGAGCGCTTGACGTCCTCAATGGTGGCGTCGGCGGGCATATTGATGGTTTTGGAAATGGCGCCGGTGATGAAGGGTTGCACGGCGGCCATCATGCGGATATGGCCTTCGGTGGAAATGAAACGCTGACCGCGCTTGCCGCAGCGGTTGGCGGTATCGAACACGGAGAGATCGGTCTTTTTCACATGCGGCGCGCCTTCGATCATCATCGTGCCGCACACGTATTCGTTGGCGCGCTCGATTTGCTCGGCTGTGAAGCCCAGTGAGCGCAGCATGTCGAACGTGGGATCGGAGAGCTGTTCATCCGAAAATCCCAGGCGGCGGCAGAACTGCTCGCCCAGCACCCACTTGTTGAACGCCATGCGCAGCTCGAACACCGTGTCGAGTTGCTTCTCGATCAACTCCACACCGTCGGCCGTGAAACCCTTGGCCATCAGGGACTCGCGGTTGATGTCGGGACAGCCCGCCAGCGTGCCGTGGCCTTTGATGTACTTCTCGATATCGTCAATCTGCTGCGGCGTGTAGCCCAGGAATTCCAGCGCCTTTGGCACCGACTGGTTCACAATTTTGAAATAGCCGCCACCGGCCAGTTTCTTGAACTTCACGATGGCGAAATCGGGCTCGACGCCGGTGGTGTCGCAGTCCATCACCAGACCGATGGTGCCGGTGGGCGCGAGCACGGTGACCTGCGCGTTGCGGTACCCGTACTGCTCGCCCAGGGCCAGCGCACGGTCCCAGCTTTCGCGTGCGGCATGCACCAGATTGGCCGGACACAGCGAGTCGGACAGTGCCACGGGCTTGATGGTCAGGCCTTCGTATTCGTTCACCGGGGCGTCCCACGCGGCACGGCGATGATTGCGTATCACGCGCAGCATGTGGTCGTGATTCCCTTCAAAGCGCGGGAACGGCGCGATATCGCGGGCCATCTCGGCCGATGCGGCATAGGATTCGCCGGTCATGATCGCGGTGATGCCAGCGGCGATGGAGCGACCCTGCTCGCTGTCGTACGGCACGCCCGCCACCATCAGCAGCGAACCGAGATTCGCGTAACCCAGACCCAGCGTGCGGAACTGATAGCTCTTCAATGCCACGGCGCGGCTCGGGAATTGCGCCATCAGCACGGAAATTTCCAGGGTGATGGTCCACAGGCGCACGGCGTGACGGAAGTCGTCGACGCGAAACTCGTGCTTTTTCTCGTCCCAGAAATACTTCAGATTGAGCGATGCGAGATTGCAGGCCGTGTCGTCGAGGAACATGTACTCGCTGCACGGATTGCTGGCGTTGATGCGGCCGTCCACCGGACACGTATGCCATTCGTTGATGGTGGAGTCGAATTGAATGCCGGGGTCGGCCGAACTCCAGGCGGCATAGGAAATGTCATTCCACAGATCGCGCGCGCGCAGGGTTTTGGCCACTTCGCCAGTGGTGCGGAAAATCAGATTCCAGTTTCCGTCATTCTCCACGGCTTCGAGGAAGCTGTTGGTCACACGCACCGAATTGTTCGAGTTCTGCCCGCTCACGGTGAGGTAGGCCTCGTTTTCGTAATGCGTGTCGAATTCCTCGATGTCGATGGAGCTTTGTCCCTGCTCGGCGAGCTGCAACGCGCGGTAGATGTAATTCTCATGCACGCCGGCCTTGCGCGCGTGCACAATGGCCTGGGCCAACTCGCGGTTGCGCTGATAGTCTGCTCCTTCGGGCTTGTTCGCCGCCTGCACGATGCGATTCAAATGCAGATTGTTCACGCGGCTGCCGGTCACGAGAGCGGCGACTTTCTCCTCCTCCGACACCTTCCAGCTGATGAACTCCTCGATATCGGGGTGATCCACATTCAGCACCACCATTTTTGCGGCGCGGCGCGTGGTACCGCCCGATTTGATGGCGCCGGCGGCGCGATCGTAGATCTTGAGAAAGGACATGAGACCCGAGGACACGCCACCGCCCGAAAGGCGCTCGCGGCCGCCGCGGAGATTGCTGAAATTGCTGCCCGTGCCCGAGCCGTATTTGAAAATGCGCGCTTCGCGCGTGACGAGATCGAAAATGCCGCCCTCGTTCACGAGATCATCTTCCACCGACTGAATGAAGCAGGCATGCGGCTGCGGCCTGCTGTAGGCATCCTCCGACGCAATGATTTCGCCACTGGTGGGATCCACGTAGTAGTGTCCCTGCGAATTGCCGGTAATGCCGTAGGCGTAATGCAGTCCGGTGTTGAACCACTGCGGCGAGTTGGGCGCGGCCATCTGTCGCAGCAGCGTGTAGGCCGTTTCGTCGTAGTAGTTCTGCGCGTCTTCCGGCGTGTCGAAATATCCGTGACGCTCGCCCCAATCGCGCCAGCAACCCACCATGCGATGCACCACCTCGCGAATGCTGTGTTCGCCACCGAACATCTGCCGACCCTGTTCGTCGCGCTTGGGCGAACCGTCGGCGTTCTTCGTCGGCACTCCCGCCTTGCGGAAATACTTCTGGGCGAGAATGTCCGTGGCCATCTGCGACCAATGCGCGGGCACCTCTATGTCGGTTTGCTCGAACACCACACTGCCATCCGGATTGCGCAACACCGACGAACGCGTGGTGTATTCGAAGCAATCGTAGGCGCTCTGGCCGGGCTGGGTGAATTTACGGGTGATTTTCATCGTCGCGCTCGTTTCTCGTGATCCTGCATTACTCAAGCCCATCGCAAGCGGAGTTGGAAAAGCCGGCTTAAGTCGTTATAAATCAATGCGTTAGCTTACGTTTTCAGCGTAAATCAGCCCACCCCTGCCAACACGGCGGCTGGGGCAATCCTGCCGATGCGTCCTGGGAAGCGTTCGCGGAAAGGCGGTGCCGAAACGTGGGTTTGAATATACACGATGCCCCGAAACATGTCAAGATGATATGTGCGTTGTCCTTTGGAAAAGAATTTAAGTAAAAGCCGTAAGTCCCTGCAAGAGCTTGAGTTCGTCTTGCAAAATTTTAATGTTTTCCTTGAGGTGTGAGGCCTCGGCGCGGGGGAGGCGCGGTGATTGCTCCGCCCGCTGTCCGAATTATGCGGGAAGGGCCAGCGAGCCCAGAAGGGCTTCCCGACGGGCTCCGGTGGCGGAGGGCATGTTGCCGGGATTTCCCATCAGCCATTCATTCGCCAGCACGGCGAAACTCACCGCCTCGCGCGCATCGGAAGGCAGTCCCAGCGCATCCAAACGCTCCACCTCGACACCGGGCAAGCCCATCCGCAATCCATCCATGAAGAAACGGTTGCGCGCACCGCCGCCCGCTACGAACAGACGCCGGCGACCGTCGTGCGGCAGCTGTCCGAGTACCGCCGCACGAATGCTGCGTACGGTGCATTCCGCCGCCGTGGCAATGATTTCCGAGGGATCGCCGATGCCCAGATCGCGGGCAAGTGCGAGATATTCGCTCAGGTAATGCTCGCCGAACATTTCACGGCCGGTGGATTTCGGTGGACGTTGTGCGAAATACGCATGCTGCATCATGTAGCCGATGAGATCGGGGTTTACGCGACCCGACCGCGCGACCATGCCGTCTTCATCGAATTCCCTCCCGTGAAAACGCCGCATCAACGCATCCACCATCACATTGCCCGGACCGGTGTCGAAGGCCACCACGTCGGCGGCTGTGCAGGCGGCGCGCAGCACGGTGATGTTGGCCATGCCGCCGATATTCAGAATCACCCGGTGCTCTTCCAGATCGCGAAACAGCAACCAATCCACGCGCGGCACCAGTGGCGCGCCCTGTCCGCCCAGCACCATGTCTCCCGCGCGAAAGTCCGACACCACCGGCACACCCAGCAGCGTCGCCAATGTGGGCGCACTGCCGATTTGTATGGTCGAGCGAATGGGAATACCCGCCAGATCCACCGCGTCTGGAAGATGACGCAAGGTCTGTCCGTGCATGCCGATCAGATGTACCTGCTCCACATCTATTCCCGCCTCGGCACAGGTGCCGCGCAGCGCGTCGGCGTACACATGCGCCATCGCCGTGTGCAGCAGGCAGATATCGTTGATGTTGCTGGACGACACCTCCATGTTGGCAAACACGCGATGTTGCATCTCCTCGGAGAACAAGGTCTCGCGGTAATGCAGCACCTCGAGTTCCATTCCTTCACCACTGCCGCGCAAGCGCAGCAAGGCGACGTCGATGGCATCGACGGAGGTGCCCGACATGATGCCCGCGACAATACGCTCGGGCAGGGTGACGAGTCGTGTCAGGACGTCGAGAGGCGTTCCGTGCATGGCACTCCTTGAGGAACTATCGGGGATAAAAAAGATGGAAAGCGTATCGCTGGATGATTGTAGCGATCTTCACTGTCAAAGGCAAGGGCGCGGCGAAGCGCGTCACAATGTGAACAACACCGCCATGCGTAGCCGCCACTCCGCCAGCGTGCGCAGGTCGAATACCTTTTCGTCCACCTGCGCGCCAAGGGGATGTTGCCAACGCGCGGAGAGCAGCAACGACCACTCCGGCGACAGATCGAAATCCATGCCGAGTTCGGCAACTCCGGCGAACTCCAGCACAGGATGATCGAAATAGCGGCGCGAGGTGCTCCACCCGTCGCGCTCGGTGAAGCCGGTGTAGGTCACGACGTAGCGCAACTGTTCTTCCTTCTGCGAGCGCAGCGAGATGCCTCCGGCGAGGTACAACGGTATGCGTCCGAGCGGAGTCTCTGCGCGCAGCAACAACGGAATGTCGAGCATCGATCGCTCCTGTACCTGCAAGGTCACTCGCGGATCGTCTCCGTACGTCGCTTCCCAACCATGATGCAGGGCGTTCACTTCGACCATCACGCTCCACCGCGTACCGAAATCATAGGCCAGCATCAGGCCATACACGGCGCCATTGTCCACCATGGTTTGAAACTCGCCACTGAACGGCACAATACTGAAACGGTGCACGCTGTTCTGCACGCCGGCACTGAGACCGATACGCGTGCGCGAGGCGCTCTGCCGCCCGTCCGCGTCATCCTGTGCGTGTGCTTCGTCCTGTGCATGCACTTGTGCCAATGGCAGCAACGCACAGAGTGCGAGCGATGCGAGGAGTTGTTTAGAACGGAATTTCATGCAGCACTCCCAGGCGAACATTCCAGTATCGCGGCGCTTGCCAGGTGAAGAGAGCATCATCCACCGGTGCGGAAAATTCCACCGCATAGGCGCCACCCAGCGTCACCAGCCAGCGTTCGCCAGCGGCGATATCCACGCCCGCCTGCACCACACCGGCGCCGTACAATTGATTGAGCGGCAGCGTATGGTAGCGCACCGCGTTGAACAACGGCTCGGGCATGGTTTTTTGCTCGACGATACGCACCATGGTGGAACCGACATTCACACCGAATTCCACACCGGCCGCGATCCAGGGACGCAGCACCTGCGTCTGTCCGATATGCCAGGCCAGCGCCATGGGAACGCCGATGCGCTCCACCTCGCCGACTTCCAGCCGGTATTTCTGCGGCCCGTTGGCACCCATGGCCTGCAAGGGGTAGTTACGCTGCGCGTAGTAGGGATTGAGGTGCAGCGACCAGGCCTCGAAGACGGGAATGCGCACCGCGAGTCCCGCCGTGCCGGTGGTGTACTTCTCGAGATGCTCGGCCGAGGTGGACACCGCCACCCACGAGTAGTTCACGCGTTCCACCACGGTGCCAACGTACACGCCCACCTGAATGCCGGACTGTGCACGCAACGGAGCAGCGAGCAGCAGGGCGCCGAGCAACAGCGTTACCCATGCGCATGCCGTTCGAACGGCCGCGCTTGAACATCGTATCATGCCAACTCCGTGTGGATTCGCGCTGCTTTCATTCACGGAAGATATCAAACCACCGCGCACCTGGCAATCACCTTCCACGTCCCCATTTCACTGCTCGATACCGATGCATTTCGCGGTGTTCACGGCCTGACTGCCGACGTGTTCCGCCGTAGTCTGCGCCGTCTCGAATGATCGCGCAGCTGGAAGTGAAGATTGTGAAAAAAGTTCTTGCTTTTCAAATAAAATCCTTTAAATTTACCCCCGTCTCTCTCCTCATCATAGCACTGCGACAATACGCGCGGCGGATTGCCGTCTTTTGTCAGCACTTGGCACATGTGTCCAACCCGGGTTTCCCACGATCACCGTGTCATCACCACATCGACGGATGTGATTTCAGGAGATACGTTCCATGTTCCCGATACATCGTTCACCGTTTCATTTCACGAGCGTGCTGCCTTATATGGCTGTGTTGCTGTTGTTGCTCGTGGCGCGCGGCGTAGCCCACAACTATGTCGTGACCACCACCAATGACGCCGGTGTGCACTCCCTGCGTTGGGCCATTCAGCAGGCCAATGCCACACCGGGACCGGACATCATCACGTTCAACATTCCCGGCGACGGCCCGCACAGCATCGTTCCGGGCAGCGCACTCCCAGCTCTCACCGATCCCGCGGGCGTCATCATCGACGGCCTTTCGCAGCCGGGCACCGTCATCGGCATGAATCCCCCCTCCACCCTGCGTTTGAACATCCATCTCGATGGCATGCTCGCCGGCGACACGCCGGGCCTGCTTGTGCAGTCCTCGTTCAACACCATTCAGGGGGTGGCCATCGGACGTTTCTCGCGCGAGGGCATTCGCATCGAGGGATTCGGCGCGGGCGTAATGGGCAACACGGTGCGCTATTGCTTCGTGGGCACGATGGCCGACGGCGAGTTCGCGGCCGCCAACGGGCATCTGGCGCGCACCATTCGTCCTGCAGGCATCGCCCTCGTGTCGGATGCGGAGTGTTCGGGTTCAATCGAGCAGACTACCATCAACGGTTGTGTGATTTCGGGCAATGCGGGCGAAGGCATTCTGCTCTACGCTGCCGCTGGAAGCATTCAGCGCAGCGTCATCCGCGGCAACACCATCGGTGCAAGCAGCAACGGACGCGCGGCTCTGGCCAATCACGGCAGTGGCATACTGATCGCCGGTTCGGCCCTGCGCAATGAAATCAGCCATAATTTGATCGCCGCCAATGAGCAGCATGGCATTCATCTCGCGGGCTTCGCGGATGCCAGGCTCACAGTGCGCGAAACGAGCATCACCCACAACAAAATCGGTATCGGCGAGGATTTCGCGCCGCTCGGTAATGGCATGGATGGCGTCAGCATCGGCAGTCCCAATCACACCTTGATGAAAGGCGGCTTCGCCTCTGCCAACATGGTCAGCGGCAACAGCATCAGCCGCAACGGACGCAACGGCATCACCATCTGGGAGCATCCGGCGGACAAGGTGAACACCGATGGCAACCGCCTGTCTTCGAATTCCATCTGCGGCAATGCGGGCTTCGGTATTGATTTGAACGACGACGGCCGCAACGAGAGCGAGTTGCGCGATGGCGGCGCCAACGATGGTATGCTCGCGCCGGTTATCACTTCCGCCGAGTTCCGCGACGGCTCCGTGTACCTGCACGGACACATGTCCGGGGCTTCGGCCGCTCAAACCGTGAGTATTGAAATTTTCCGCTGCAACGCGTCGAAAGCGCCGCGCCGCGCCGGTTCACTGTTCATTGGCTCCGTCACCACGAATGCCGACGGACACTGGGCCTTCGCCACCACCGGCACGCTGGTCGAGGGCGACAGCATTACCGCCACCGCCACAGATGCTCAGGGCAACACATCGGAGTTCGGCCTGCCCTATCGCGTGACCGAGGGAACAATCATCGCCTCGTCCGCTTCCTCCGTGCGTCCGGCCTTCGCCTCCGCCGGCGGAGCGACAGCTCCGGTTTCCATTGTTGAGATTGCCCCGAATCCCGTGCACGAGCAGGCATTGATCACACTGAACGCCGAAAAGGACGTGTGGACGGTGGTCGAAGTGTACAGCTCGACCGGCATGCTCGTGGATAAAATCTACGACCGTTGGACGCCGCGCGGCGAGCATCAACTGAAATGGAACGGCAACAACTGGAAAGGCGAACGCGTGGAGCCCGGCATGTACGTGTGCGTGGCCGATGCGAATGGAAAACGCACGCAACGCCAATTCGAGGTGTCGGATATTTCATTGACCGTGCGGTAATCCCCCCCATTCCCCCCCCCCTGTAGAGGCGTTGCATGCAACGCCTCTACAGGGGGATTTTTAATAAATCTCAACCTCCAATTTCAACACGCGGAAGGCCATGGCAATGTCCAGCAAGGCGAACACCACGCCCACGGCAGCGGCGAACAGGCCGGTCATGAATATCCACACCGCCGGGGCGGCGGCATGCAGTCCGAAAAAGAGCCCGGCCCCGAGCCAGAGTGACGAAGCGAGATAGCAAAACACGCCCACCCACAACAGCATGAGCGAACGACGGAGGTAGTTGGCACGCGTGAGCAGCGAGGGAATCTGCCGCATCACGCTTTCGAAACGCAACGCGTCCACATACTCGCGGTCGATGCCTTCGGGATCGGCGAGTTTGCGGCGCTTTTCGTCATTGAGCAATCGAATACGACTGACAACGGTGGCGTAGCGGTTGTTGAGTCCGAGTAGAAGCAATCCGCACGCGGAAATCATCAACGCGGGCGTGAGGATGGCCTGAATAGTTTGTTGCGCGATGGGTGCGCTGAGTTCGGGTGTCATGGTTACATCAGTTGTTGAGGATCGATATCGATAATCGCGGCAACGGGCTTGCCCGTCGCCGTGCGAATGTACTGCTCCTGCGCCCGCCGGAACAACTCGCGCAGCACGGCGCCGTCGGGATCGAGGGCTTTGTGCACGCGCAACACCAGCTGATAGCGGTAGTGCCGATTGATGCGGGCTATCACTGCGGGCTGCGGCGCGTTGAGAATATAGTACTTGGGATACGCGCGCAGCACATGGTGCCAGGTCGTTGCCGCCTGCAAGGTCCGCTGCTCATCCTCACCGGCAAAGAGCACGCGCACCAGACGCGTGTATGGCGGATACGACAGGGCTTTCCTGCTCTCCAGCTCGCGACGCATGAACCCGGCATAATCGTGCCGTTGCACATCGTCGAACACCTGATGCTCCGGCTGCGTGGCCTGTATCACCACCAGTCCCGGAGCGCGGCCCCGCCCCGCGCGACCCGCCACCTGTGTCAACATCTGCATGGTGCGCTCGGTGGAACGGAAATCCGGCAGCTGCAGCGATTGCTCCGCAGCTACCACGCCCACCAGCGTGACGCGGTCGAAGTCCAGTCCCTTCGCCACCATTTGCGTGCCGAGGAGAATATCGTATTCGCCTCCGGCGAAAGAGGTCAGCATCAGGTCGTGCGTGCCCTTGCGCCGGGTGGAGTCGGCATCCATGCGGAGAATGCGCGCCTGCGGCAATTGCTCGGCCACATCCTCCTCCACGCGCTGCGTCCCCGCTCCAATGCTCTCCAGTTCGGTACCACCGCATTCGGGACACACATCCGGCAGTCGCAGCGAATATCCGCAGTAGTGGCAGCGCAGTACGGATTTGTCCTTGTGGTAGGTGAGACTGATGCTGCAATGCTCGCATTGGGCCACATAGCCACAATCATTGCACTCCAGCCAGGGCGCGTACCCGCGGCGATTGTGAAACACAATTGCGGCCTCGTTGCGAGCGATGCGCTCCGACAGCAAATCCAGCAATTCCACCGACAACGCTCCCCGCGTGCGACGCTGCCTCCGTGCCTCGCTCATGTTGATGCAGCGAATATCGGGCAAGCGGGCGTCGTCCACGCGGCGAGGGAGCTGCAGCACACGGTACTTTCCGAGTTCGGCGTTGTACCAGCTCTCGGCCGACGGTGTGGCCGATCCCAGCAGCACAGGTATGCCCGCCTGTGCAGCGCGCATCACCGCCGCGTCGCGGCCATGGTAGCGCGGATCGGTGTCGGATTGCTTGTAACTGCTGTCGTGCTCCTCGTCCACAACGATGATGCCCAGATTGCGCAGCGGCGCGAACACGGCCGATCGCACACCCACCACCACGGGATAATCGCCACGCAAGGTCAGGCGCCAGGAGTCGTAGCGTTCGCCCTGCGACATGCGGCTGTGCAGCACAGTCACTTTCGATCCGAACGCGAGACGGAAGCGGGCCACCAACTGCGGCGTGAGATTGATTTCCGGCAGCAGCACCAGCGCCGTGCGTCCCTTGGCAAGCACATGCTGTATTGCTTCTATGTACACCTGCGTCTTGCCGCTGCCCGTCACGCCATACAGCAACTGCGGTACGAAGCCCCCGGCATCCACCGCATCACGAATCGCCACCAGCGCCGCACGCTGATCCTCGTTGAGCGTGATTGCCTTCGGGCGCTCCTCGTAGCGGGACACGAACTCCCGCACCATTTCCTCCTCGTACACCTCGAGAATTTCCTTGTCCTCCAGCGCACGCACCTGCGCTGTCGAGGCGTGCGCCTGCCGGGCCAATTCGGCCACGACCATGCTGCGTTCGCCGCGCTGCCAGGCCTGCCACAGCACGGTGAGAATGTTCACCTGCTTCGGCGCGCGCTTTTCCAGCATATCAAGTAATTCGGCGAAGCGGGCTTCGTCGCGCCACTCGGGCAGCAAGCGCGCCGCGAGCACGGTGCGCGGACGCGCGGCCGGGCGCTCGACCACCGATTCCACGCGCACGATGCCTTCCATCATCAAATCGCGCAATTGCGCCGAAATACCCGCCGTGCCCGCTGTGGCGCGAAGCTGTTCCTCGGTAAGCACTTCGCCGGTACGAAGCGCGTCGACAATGCTTTGCTTGATGCGGGATTTCCCTATTGCCCGCGCGATCATGAGATCGTCGTCGCAATGGAGACTGACGTAGCGCTCGCTGTCGATGTCCATGCCCTGTGGCAGTGCGGCCTTCAGCGCATCGCCGGGCGTGCAGCAGTAGTAGCGATGCATCCAGGAGCAGAGCTGGAGAATGTCCGGCGGAAACACCGGCTCGGGATCCAGCACCTGCTGCAGGGCCTTCACCGCGAAATCCGGCGCCTCGTCGTGTACACGCAACACGAAGCCCATGAGCAAACGGCGGCCCAGCGGCACCACCACGCGCATACCCACCTGCACCGCTTCGCGCAATCCCTCGGGAATCCCGTAGGTCAGCGTATCCTTGGGCACGGTGGGCACGGCGATATCGGCATAACGCGGCAATCTCATATCGTGAACTTACGAAAATCACCGTAGCCGCGCGGCATGCCACTCCGCCGCGTTGCCTCCATCCGGTGGCGGGGGTATATTTCCATACGTCCCGTTGATACTGTAGCATGCTGCGATGGCCGACTTCATACATCTTCACAACCATTCCCACTACTCCCTGCTGGACGCCGCCTGCACGGTGGATGATCTCGTGTCCGCGGCCGCGGCCAACAACATGCCGGCGCTCGCCCTCACCGATCACGGGGTGATGTTCGGGGCTATCGAGTTTTACAAAAAAGCCAAAGCCGCCGGTATCAAACCCATACTCGGCAACGAAATGTATGTGGTGACACGCGGCTCGCGCTACGATCGCGACGCCAGCGAATCGCATCCCGAAGGCAAACGCCACGGCTACAACCATCTGGTGTTGCTCGCCAAAAACCTCACGGGCTACCACAATCTCCTCAAGCTCACCACCTACGGCCACACGCAAGGCTTTTACTACAAGCCGCGCATTGACTTCGATTTGCTGCGCGAACATAGCGAAGGCCTCATCGCACTCACCGCCTGCGCGGGCGGCGTGGTGTCCACCTATCTCGCCATCGGCGACTACGATGCCGCTCGCGGCGTCGCCCTGCAACTGCGCGAGATTTTCGGCGAAGATGTGTATCTGGAAATACAGAACCACGGCCTCGAACGCGAGGCGGTGATTCGCGAGGGCATGCTGCGCCTGTCCACCGAACTCGGCATGAAGCTGATCTGCACCAACGACATCCACTATGTGCAGCGCGAACATGCCGTGGCCCATAACGTGTACCTGCACATCGCCGATGTGCGCGAGGCCGAGGATATCACCCGCCTGCGCTACGAGACGCCCGAGTATCACTTCAAATCCGAAGCCGAGATGCTGCGGTTGTTCCGCGATTATCCCGGTGCCATCGCCTCCACTGTGGAAGTGATGGAAAAAGTGAATCTCGAACTCACGCTCAACGTCAACCACATGCCCGCCTTCCCCATCCCCGAGGGCGCGGGCGTGGCTTCGCTCGACGAGTACATGGGCCTGCTCGCGCATCAGGGACTCGAGCATCGCTACGGCGCGCCGACGCAGGAGATGCGCGACCGCCTCGATTTTGAAATCGGCATCATCACGCGCATGGGCTATTCGGGCTACTTCCTCATCGTGCAGGATTTTATCAATGCCGCGCGACGGCGCAGCATTCGCGTGGGTCCCGGCCGCGGCTCAGCGGCGGGCAGTCTCGTGGCCTACGCGCTGCGTATCACCGACGTGGATCCGCTGCGCTACGATTTGCTCTTCGAGCGCTTCCTGAATCCCGACCGCGTGTCCATGCCCGATATCGACGTGGATTTTCAGGACGACCGCCGCGACGAGGTCATTTCCTACGTGCGCGAGAAGTACGGCTCCGATTCCGTGTCGCAAATCGTGACCTTCGGCAAACTCAGTGCACGCGCGGTGATCAAGGACGTGGGCCGCGTGCTGGGCTTACCCCTCAATCTCGTCGAGTCCATCACCAAACAGATTCCCGTGAAAATGGGAAAGGTGCAGCCGCTGAAGTACGCCTTCGGCCTCGAAGACGATCCCTCGGGCAAATGGTCGTCCATCAAGGAATTGGATTGGGTGCGCAAGAGCGACGATGCGAAGGTGCAGCAGCTGGTGGAATATTCCGTGATTCTCGAAGGACTGAATCGCGGCGTGGGCATGCACGCGGCCGGTGTGGTGATCGCTCCCAGCGATACAAGCGACTTCGTGCCGCTGTACAAAACGCCCAACACCGAATTGATGACGCAATTCAACATGGGCGACCTCGAGGAAGCGGGCCTGTTGAAAATGGACTTCCTCGGACTGATCACACTCAGTGTGATCGACCGCGCGGTGAATTTGATCAAAAAATCCCATGGCATCGACCTCGATATCGATGCCATTCCGCTCGACGACGAAAAAACCTACGACATGTTCGGCGAGGGACACACGGTGGGCGTGTTCCAGTTCGAATCCTCCGGCATGCGCGAATACCTCGTCAAGCTCAAGCCCCGTTCCATCGACGATCTCGCCGCGATGAACGCGCTGTATCGTCCCGGCCCTATGGACTTCATCGACGATTTCATCGACAGGAAATACGGCCGTAAGCCCATCGAATACCCGCATCCGGACATGGAGCCCATTCTCGCATCCACCTACGGCATCATCGTGTTTCAGGAGCAGGTGATGCAGTTGGCCAGCCGCATCGCGGGCTTTTCGCTGGCGCAATCCGATTTGATGCGCCGCGCGATGGGCAAGAAAAAAGCCGACGTGATGGCGCGGCAGCGCGAGGATTTCGTGAAAGGCGCGGGCGAGCGCGGCGTAGCGCCGAAAATCGCCAGCGAGATTTTCGACATGATCGACAAGTTCGCCAATTACGGCTTCAACAAGTCGCATTCCGTGGCCTACTCGCTGCTCGCCTATCAAACCGCCTGGCTCAAAGCCAATTACACCGCCGAATTCATGGCGGCGCTCATGACGTCCGAAATGGCCCACACCGACAAAGTGGCCGCACTGATCGATGAATGCCGCAAGCTTGGCATCGAGGTGCTGCCGCCCGACGTGAACGAAAGCGAGCGCGACTTCGTGGTGACGAGCCACAAAATCCGTTTCGGTCTCGCGGCCATCAAGAACGTGGGCGTGGGCGCGGTGGAAAGCATTGTGGAGGCCCGCGTGGACAAGGGGGCGTTTCGCAACGTTTTCGATTTCACCGAACGCGTGAACGTGCGCGCCGTGAACAAGAAAACGATGGAAAGTCTCGTGCTGGCCGGCGCGTTGGACTCGCTTTCCGGTAATCGCGCCGAGCTGTTCAGCGCCATCGAAAGCGCCATCACCTACGGACAGCAGCGGCAACAGGAACTGCAAGCGGGGCAATCCAGCCTCTTCGACGATCTCCCCGCCGCCTCCAGCGCCGCCGTGCAACCCTCGCTGCCCTCGCTGCCCGATTGGGGCGAGCGCGAAAAACTGGCGAAGGAAAAAAGCGTGCTCGGCTTTTATGTCTCCGGCCATCCGCTCGAGGAGTGGCGGCAGGAGGCCGAGGCCCTGTCCACTGTCACGCTGGGCGACTTCGATCCCGACGTGGATGGCGGCATCGTCCGCGCCTGCGGCATTCTCACCGCCGTGCGCACGAAAATCGACAAGCGCGGCAAGACCATGGCCTTTGTCACGCTGGAGGATTTCTCCGGCAAGGCCGAGTGTCTCGTCTTCTCCGACGCCTACGAGCGCTCCAAATCCGCCATCGCCGAGGAGCGCCCCGTGATGCTCACCGGAAAGGCCGAGGTGAGCGGCGACGCCCTGCGCATCGTGGTCGACGAGGTGATGGATCTCGAGCAGGCCATACGTTCGCAGAGCGAATCGCTGGTCATTTCCATTTCCACCGTTGTCGCCACGCCGAAGCAAATCGAGGAAGGCATGCGCATACTCGACCGGCAGCGCGGTACGGGAAATTCGAGCTGTTTTTTTTATGTTACCGATGGCAACGGCACATCCTGGAATCTCACAGCGCCGACGGTGCAGCTCACCGTGACCAGCTCCCTGCTGCGTGAACTCCGCGGCGTGTTTGGTGCATCCAACGTTCGCATTGCCGTGAAAAAGCGAGAAGCGATCACATCTTCATACAGTCAAAGGAATTACTCATGAGCGCAGTCGAAATCACTGACAGCAACTTCGAGCAGGAAGTCCTGCAATCCGATCTTCCCGTCCTGGTGGACTTCTGGGCGGTGTGGTGCGGTCCGTGCCGCCTTATCGCTCCCGCCGTGGAGGAGCTGTCCAACGAATACGCCGGCAAGCTGAAGGTTGGCAAGCTGGATGTGGACAACAATCCGAACACCGCCGGGCGCTTCGGCATCCGCAGCATTCCCACGCTGCTGGTGTTCAAGGGCGGCGAGGTCGTGGACCGCATCGTCGGCGCCATGCCCAAGCAGGCCATGGTCGAGAAAATCACCCCGTTCATGTAATCGCAAGCGGCGCCACGGCGCCGCCGGCCCCGCGTCTCCACGGGGGGAGATGCCTTTCTTCGGAAAGCGCATCCCCACCCGTTCCTTTTTCCCCGGAAAATCGGCGCGGAAGGGCGCGCGTGCGCCGCTCGAATATTCGCTCCGCGATTTTTATGACCGGATTTTCTACGAAAAATCACGAACATCAAATTCAGATAATTTTCGCTGTCCGAGGCCCCTGTCAACAGGGAGCGAACACGCGCTCATCGCCGCAACGCCCTGTCAGGGCGGGGCGTGCGCATTCTTGCATTTTGCTTTTCGCTCCAATAAATTGAAATACCTAGGAGTGTGCTTCACACATTCCTGCTGATAACCGAATGCACCTTGTTCCAGCAGCGGTGCCTTTTCTAACAACCGAACGTCGTTGGGCCTGTCGAGTCACTGTTACCATCATCGCACATCGGCTGAAGCGCAAGTGAAGAAGATCTAAACGATTCCTTGTTTGCAAGGCATCCTTCAGGTTTCCTGTTTGCCACCGGTGTCGAAATACGTGTGTGACCCAGGTTGAGGCGTTCTTTCCCATTCACAAGATGAGAAGGAACAACCAGTGAAACTGACGCTCCGTGCTGCTTTTTTGCTCGTACTATTTCTTCCAATCGGCGCAGGCATGCTCGGCGGCTGCGCCTCGCTCGAACCCCTCCCCCGCTTCCGTACTTCCAGCACCTCCTTCGCTCCCGATCAGCTCCCGCTCGCTGAACGCTCCACCAAAGACCTCGTCGATCCCACCACCGTCGCTTCCTACTCCAGCATAAAGGAACAGGCACAACATCGCAACAGCATCCCCGCGTCCAGCGAGGAAGTAGGCCGTCTGGTCATCAACCAGTCGTCCGCATCGTTGCGCATGCCGGTGGATCAACTCGGACTCGATGTCGAGGAGGTGGAGGACGAGCTGTCGGAAGGCGACGATGTCGAAGCCGAGGACGTGTCGGTCGTGGCCAACACGGCGCTCGACAAGGTAATTGCCGCCACGGTGGCAACACCCGAGCAAGCCGGCAGCGAAGACAATCCCGCCCTCAACCGCCCCGAACTCATGCGTGAAATCATCAACCTGCTCGGCATCGATTATCACTACGGCGGCATGGATGCCACGCGCGGACTCGATTGCTCGGCCTTTGCCGGCACGGTGTACAATCGCGCGCTCGGCATGCGCCTGCCCCGCAGTTCGGTGGAGCAGTTCCGCGTGGGCGACCCGGTGAAGCGTGTCGAGTTGAAAATCGGCGATCTCGTGTTTTTCAAAACCCGCCGCCGCCGCGCCGCGGTGTCGCATGTGGGCATTTACGTGGGCGAAAATCTCTTCGCGCATGCCAGCACCAAATACGGCGTGATCATTTCGAGCCTGGAGCACCCGTACTACAATCGCACGTACGTGGGTGCGCGCCGCCTGGTCAATCCCGATCTTACCGCGCTGCAAGCCAAACCCTGACGATTCGTCGCGGCGCCCGGAAATGGAGAACGTCCCGCATTGCGCGGGACGTTCGTCGTTTCTGCCCTACCATAGCGGTGCTTACTGCGCCCGGAACTCCTTGTCGATAATGTCGATGGCGCCGGGGTAGGCGATGTCGCCGAAAGAGGTGCGGATTTTCGGCGTTGCGCGAAGGATGATGCGCGAGGGCGAGCTGTTCACGCCGCCCAGCGCGAGCGCGAGATTCACCACGCTTTCGTAGCCGCGATCCTTGAAAAACTTGGCCAGATCCAGATTCATCTGCAAGGGAATGATGCTTTGCTGACCCGTGCCCGGAATGGTGATGGGCTCGGTGATGTCGCCATTGATGGTCAATGTGTTGTCGAGAATCAGCGTCCAGGCGAAGCTGGTCAGCGTGGCGCTGGTTTGCTTCGTGCCGCCGGTACCGTCGTTGGGATTGATGGCGGCGATGTTCAGCGTGAATGATGCGGGAAATTCGTTGCGCGCGAAACCCGCCGCCAGCTTCACTCCGTCGGTGACGCTGAAATCGGACAGCGCGGCCTTGTTGGACAGATTCACGCCCATGAGCGTGAAACCGCTGACCGAGTCGAGCTTGAATTTGCAGCGGCTCAGATTGGTGAGGGATTTCTGCACGTCCTTGAGCATGGCGCAGGACGAGAGCATGACGCCGGCGACAAGCAGCAGCAGAATTCGACTTCCTCTGTACATGCGATGGACTCCTTGATGATGCATGGAATGGATGGCAATATATCCGGTCGAGGCACGCGATTCAACGCGGGATGGCGCGCAGGGTGAATTTTCGTATCCGCCCGATTCTGTGTACACTGCCGATGGATGTTCCACCAGCGCAGCACCCGCATGCACACCCGCATCACACCCGCGCAACGGCTTCAAGGCATCGAGCCCTCCATTTTCGCCGTCATGTCCGCGCTTGCCGCCAAACACAATGCCGTCAATCTCGGGCAGGGCTTCCCCGATTTCGACGGGCCGCCCTGGTTGGTCGAGCAATTCGCCAGCGCCCTGCACGCGGGCCGCAATCAGTACGCGCCCATGCCCGGCACGCAGAGTTTACGCGAGGCCGTGGCCGCGTATCAGCGCGACATGCATGCTGTGAGCTGGGATGCGGACACGGAAATCACCATCACCGCCGGCGCCACCGAAGCGCTGTGCTGCGCCTTTCTCGCCTTTCTCGATCCCGGCGACGAGGTGCTGTTGTTCGAGCCCTTTTACGACGCCTATCTGGCCGACGCGCTGCTGGCCGGAGCGCGTCCGCGCTGCGTGACCTTGCATGCGCCGGACTTCCGCATCGACGAGGAAGAACTGCGCAGGGCGGTCACACCGCGCACGCGCATGATCGTGCTCAACAATCCGCACAATCCCACCGGCCGTGTGTTCAGCGCCGGTGAGTTGCGGCTTGTCGCCGAGGTCGCTGAGGAACACAATCTCCTTGTACTGAGCGACGAAGTGTATGAGTTCCTGACCTACGACGACGCGCGGCACATCGCCTTCGCATCGCTGCCCGGCATGCGCGAACGCTGCATCGCCGTTTCGTCCACGGGTAAAACCTTCGGGATGACCGGCTGGAAAATCGGCTACGCCATGGCTGCCGCGCCGCTCACGCAGGCACTGCGCACCGTGCATCAGTTCGCCACCTTCGCCGTGAACACACCGGCGCAACTCGCCATGGGACGAGCGCTCGGTCGGCTTGCGGAGTATCTTCCGGAATTTCGCGCCACGTATCAGGCCAAGCGGGCATTACTGGCCCAGGGCTTGGCCGACACGCCGTTCACGGCGATCCTTCCGGAGGGAAGCTATTTCATGATGGTGCGTTTGCCGCGGGAAGGCAAGCGAACGGATGTGGAAATCGCGCGCTACCTGGTCGAGCATCACCGCGTGGCGGTCATACCTCCGTCGGTATTCTACACCGAAAGCGACGAAGGTATGACCATGCTGCGCTTGTGTTTTGCAAAAAAGGACGACACCCTGCGGGCGGGTATCGAGTGCCTGCGGGCCGCCTCAGTCGCGCTTTGACAGCAGGGCGATCACGCCACCGATCAGCAGACCCACTCCGAAAGCGCCCAGCACCGTGCTGAACGGATGCACCTTGATGTATTCCTCGGATTTCTGCACGGCGGGATCGATGTTCTCGTCGCGGATTTTCCGGAACTGCTCGCGCGCTGTTTTCTGGAACTGCGCCGCCTTCGCCTTGATGCCATCGGCGAAATCCTGCGAGGTGGAGGAAATATTGTCGCGCACTTCGGTGAATCCCTGCGCTATGCGCTCCTTGGTTTCGAGATAGGTGGCGTAAAGATCGTGCAGCCGGGATTCGATCACCGTTTTCTGCTCGCCGTAGCGCTCGGCGATCAGATTCACCAACTCCGTGAAGTTGCCCTGCACTTTCAGCAATTCATCGTTGCTGAGCTTATCCCATTTCACCGCCACATGGCCCTTGAAGCCATCCCATTCGTGTTCAAATCGTGGTAATCCCATGTTGACCTCCTCGCGCAAATCGACGGATAAACGTTGAACACGCAATCTATGTCTTTCGAGATTCATGCGAAAGGCAGAAATCGCTTCCTCCATCCGGACTGCACTCCACGCTGGCGTTGCTCGCAACTGTTCTCGTCGGCTTGTGGTTAGTACTGCATGACCACACCCGACACCATGCTACTCGTTTCTTTCGGCGCCGCGATACTGGCCGCGGCGGGACTGACGGTGACCGTGCTCGCGGAGCGAGACAGGAAACGGGGCGCGCGCGATGCGTCCTGTGCCACCACCGAATGCGTCTCGGTGCTGCGCACACCCAGGGCCACACTCTTCGCCGCCCTGCCCAACACCTGGCTTGGCGCGATCTGGTACGCACTGCTGTTGACCTGGGCCCTGTGCGGAATCGCCTTCGGCACAACGCCGTCATGGGACGCGCTAATGCTGCTGGCCGCCGCGCTGGTGCTCGCTGTGTCGCTGTTCCTGCTGTGGACGCTGCTGGTCACGCTCCGCCAATCCTGCCGACTCTGCCTCGCTGCGCATGCCATCAATGCCGCGGTGTTTCTATTGCTGTTCTTCGGAACGTAGAGCGGCATGACTGAAGCACCCTTCGCGTCTTCGCGCCTTCGCGTGAGGAATTCCCTTCGCATCTTCACATTGAGAGGGTAAAAGGGAAAAATGGAAAAACTGGTTTGGCAGCTGCGAAGTCTGTTGATCAGTGACGGAGCAGTGATTTCGGTCATAGTACCGAAAGCGTTTTCCCGTGAGACCCAGCACATGCCATCGCCGAAGCGCCGCACTCTGTCGAGAGTGCCTGAAACATCCTTCGCGTCTTCGCGCCTTCGCGTGAGGAATTCTCTTCCCGCCTGATCATTTTGAGGATGGCGCCGTCCTCCCTACATTGCCCAACAGTGGAAACCGCACACGGGAAACGCATGAATCGACCGCTATTGCTTATCGGACATCGCGCATCCGGAAAGAGCACGCTCGGACGCGCGCTCGCACTGGCCTTGCACTGCCCCTTCATCGATCTCGACGACATGATCGAGCGCGAACAGGGACGGAGCGCCGCCGCGCTGGTGGAGGCCAACGAGCCGGCATTCCGCGCCATGGAAATCGATGCCTTGCGCCGCCTGCGGGAGGCCGGCGACTTCGCCGTGATTGCGGCTGGAGGAGGGCTGCGCGAGATTCCGGGCGATGTGTTCGTGATCTGGATCTATCGCGAGGGCTGGGAGAGCGACGCGCTGGCTTCGCGCCGCCGACTGCGTCCCGATCTCGCGCCCGAGGGCGAAATCGCCTGGATGCGCGAAAGCCGCGAGGAACGCTTCCGCCGGGCGGCTCACATCAAGCTCCATATCGAACGCGGCGCGAGCATCGAGCAGGCCGGCACGCGACTGCTGCTGCTGGCGCGCTGGTTGTTTGCGGCGGTGGCTTCGCCGGTACTGCAACGGAGCTGGATGCGCCCGCGCGATGCCGACGATCTCGAACGCTGCGCGCAGCAGGCGCGCCTCTTCGGCATGGCCGGTGTGGAACTGCGTTCGGACATGTTTTCCACCCTGCCCACGCTCGATGCGCCGGTCATGGCCTCGTTGCGCAGCGACGACGAGCAGTTTCTCGCGGGAGCCGACGCGGCGGCCTGTCTCGACTGCGACGCGACGCTGTTGCGCCATTTGCGACTCGACGCGCTGCGTCCTCGTCCGTTGGTGCTCTCCACGCATCCGGACGATGTGTACAAGGAATTTTTCGATCACCTCGTATCCCTTCCGGCGTATATCGAACGCGCCTTCCCGGCGTGGGCTTCGATGCTGACGTTGAAATACGCCCCTCGTGTGAAATCCTGGGTGGAGCTGCGCTACGCCAATCAGTTGTACAAGGTCTACGAGAAAGCGGGCAAGCACATCGATTTCTTCCCGCAGGGCAAACGCTGGCATTGGATGCGCGTACAGCGCCTGTTCCGCGGCAACAGTCTCAATTTCATCAGCAGCGGTTGCGAGGAATTTTCCCAACTCCCGCCTTCGCTGGACTACTTCCTGCCGCACGCGCAGCAACCCGCGCCGGAGTTCTTTCTCGCACTCATCGGCGGACAGGCCGAGCGCAGCGTGGGCGACGTGTTTCACCGCGCCGTGAGCCTGGAACAGGATGGAGGAAAAGACTGCTACGTACGGATTTCCCTCAATTCCACGGAAATCGACAATTGTCTGCATTTGCTGCCGCAGTTGGGTTTCACCGGCGTTTCGGTGACCTCGCCGTTGAAGCGCGCTGTGGTGCAATCCAACTTCACTGGCTGCGATGGGCCCCTCGAGGCGGGCAACACGCTGGCATTGATCAAGGGCAGCTTCATGCTCTTCGACACGGACGAGGAGGGCTTTGCCCGCGAATTGCTCGAGCTGGAGGCACGGCTTCCCGGTCGGGCGCCGGTGCTGCTGTTCGGCGACGGCGGCGTGACCGACGCCTTGCGTCGCGCGCTCGCCGCGCGTGGCTGGACCGATGTGCGCGTATTGCCCGCGCGCGATGGTTGGGCGAGTGCGCCCGCCACGCGCGTGGATGTGGTGGTCAACGCTTCGGGAGGCAACGCCTCGGCGGGAGCCCCGGAGTGCGTGGCATGGATCGATATACGCTATCGCGATGTGGACGCCCCGCCGCCCGGCGTGCGGCTGTTGCGCAATGGCATGACCATGTACAAACACCAAGCCCTCGCGCAGCGACGTCTTTGGGGACTGCGCGGCGAGGAAACGGATTTCGTCTCATCCTTCTGACAGGTGCCACATGCGCGGCAACAGTTTCGGACGCTTTCTCGTACTGAGCAGTTTCGGTGAATCCCATGGCCCCGCCATCGGCGCGGTGATCGATGGCATGCCCGCCGGTGTAGCGCTGGACGAGCGGCATATCGCGGCGGCGCTGGCGCGACGGCGCCCGGGCCAATCCTCCATCACCTCCGCCCGCAATGAATTCGATGTGCCGGAACTGCTCAGCGGCGTGTTCAATGGACAAACGCTCGGCACACCCATCGCCGTGATCGTGCGAAACACGGACGCGCGTTCCGCCGACTACGACGAACAACTCGAGCGCATCGGTCACGCCGATGCCGTGTGGATGGAAAAGTACGGTGTGCGCGATTATCGTGGCGGGGGTCGCAGCTCGGGCCGAGAAACCATCGCGCGGGTGATAGGCGGAGCCATTGCGGAGCGGCTATTGCCTTCCACCGCCTCCATTACCGCCTGCACCGCGCGCATCGGCGACATCGAGGCCCGATTGCCCGAGCGGCTCGATCGCGATACGGTGGATTCCTTCATCACACGCTGTCCCGATCCCGACGCGGATGCCCGCATCGTGGCCTTGCTCGAGCATTTGCGCGACGCCGGCGACTCGGCCGGCGGCGTGGTGGAATTGCGTATCGACGGCATGCCCGCCGGACTGGGCGAGCCCGTTTTTCACAAGCTCAAAGCCACTCTTACCGCAGCGATCATGAGCATCGGCGCGGTAAGCGGCGTGATGCTGGGCGACGCCTTTGCCGAGGCCACTCTCCCCGGATCCCGCTTTCACAGTGCCATACCCGACGCGCCTCTCGCCGCCGCGTTGCGCTCGCACGGCATACAGGGCGGGTTGAGCAATGGACAGCGCATGTTGTTGCGCGTGGCCATCAAACCCACCAGCAGCATTGGCGATACCGCCCGCCAGGGACGCCACGATCCCTGCATTGTTCCCCGCGTCATTCCCGTCATCGAGGCCATGGCCGCGCTCGTCCTCGCCGACGCCCTCCTTGCGCGCCGCCTGGATCGGAGCGGGTAACGAGGAAATGGGCCACGAAGCCACTCTCGGCGGTGGACTCATCCCTGGAACCATTTCGCACCGTTGCGTTGTACTTATTACTTTGTGCTCGTGCGAAATTCACCGAAAAAGGAACACCATGAAACGACCGCTGTCCATTCTCGCTCTCTTCCTCGCCATGACCATGGCCGCCGCCGCTCAGGTGGGCAAACAGGCGCCGCCCTTTTCACTCGAAAACACCGAAGGAAAAACCGTCAAACTCGAGGACTTGAAGGGCAAGGTGATCGTGCTGAATTTCTGGGCCACCTGGTGCCCGCCCTGTCGCGCCGAGATTCCCGACTTCATCAAGGTCTATGACAAATACAAGTCCAAAGGCGTCGAAATCCTCGGCGTTTCTCTCGATCACAAGGGCTGGGAAGTGGTGCGCCCCTTCGTGAAATCCAACAAGATCAACTATCCCGTGCTGCTCGGCGACCAGCGCATCGCCCAGGCCTACGGCAATATCCGATCCATTCCCACCACCTTCATCATCGACAGAAAGGGCAAGGTCGTGGATCAGCATGTCGGCGCCATGTCCGAGAAGGATCTCGTCAAGCTGTTCGAGAAACTGCTGTAAAAGCGTGCGTCCGCCGCAGGCGCCCCGCTTCGCCGTGTGATAAGACTATCCGTAACGATTCGAGCTTGCGTCCCACCGCCTCCGTCGACGTCTCCCGCCGGGATCGATGGATGCGGTGGGACGTTTCGTACGCCCTTCGCCGCCACTCCCGCGACATCCGCGCCGCGTCGGGCCGCTGTTACAGACCGAGGCGCTCCATGGCCTCGGCCAGCAAATCCACTTCGACGATCTGTATTCCGCGTTTGCGCCGCTCGGAAAGGTTACCCGAGGGCACCACGATGCGTTTGAAGCCGAGCTTCTCGGCCTCGCCTATGCGCTTCTCGAGCTGACCCACCGAGCGCACCTCGCCACCCAGCCCCACTTCGCCCACGAGAACGGTACCCGCATCGACGGCGATATCCCGAGCGCTGGACACCACCGAGGCGCAAAGCGCGAGATCGGCGGCGGGCTCGTCGATACGCACTCCGCCGGCGATATTCACAAACACATCGTACTGGCCCACGCGCAAGCCGTAACGCTTTTCCAGCACGGCGAGCAGCAGCGAAACGCGCCGCGCGTCCACGCCGGTGACGGTGCGCTGCGGCATGCCGTAATTGCTGGGCGTGACCAAGGCCTGCACTTCGAGCAACAACGCGCGCGTTCCCTCGAGACTGCCGCACACGCAGGAGCCCGAAATGCCGCGCGAGCGCTCGGAGAGAAACACCTCGCTGGGATTGCTCACCTCGCGCAACCCGCTTTCGCGCATCTCGAAAATGCCGATCTCGTTCGTACTGCCGAAGCGATTCTTCAAACCGCGCACAATGCGGTACGCGTGATGCTGGTCGCCTTCGAACTGCAATACCGTGTCCACCATGTGTTCAAGCACGCGCGGACCGGCTATCACGCCGTCCTTGGTCACATGGCCGATGAGAAACATGGGAATGTTGAGCGCCTTGGCCTGGCGCAGCAGCACGGCCGTGCATTCGCGTACCTGCGAAATGCTGCCCGGAGCGCTCTCCAACTCGGGACGATACACGGTTTGTATCGAATCCACAACCACCACATGCGGACGCACCTCTTCGATGGCGGCGGCGATGCTGTCGAGATTGGTTTCGGCCAAGACGAGAAAGGCATCCGAACTCACGTGCAGTCGCTCGGCGCGCAGCTTGATCTGCTGCAAGCTCTCCTCGCCGCTCACGTACAGAATGCGCGTGGCGCTGTCGCGTCCCAACTGCATCATGAGCGTGGATTTGCCGATGCCCGGATCGCCCCCCAGCAGCATCACCGATCCGGGAACGATGCCCCCGCCCAGGACACGATCCAGTTCCGGCAGTCCCGTCGGCAGGCGTGCGTCTTCGCTGGCGGTGATGTCGCCAATGGGCCGCACGCGCGCATCGGACATTGCCGCGCGCGCGCCACGTCCCTGCGGCTGCGCACGCAGCACTTCTTCCACCAGAGTGTTCCAGGAGCCGCAGGAATCACATTTTCCCGCCCAACGGGACGTTGTGGCCCCGCAGCTCTGGCAAACGTATTGTGTGCGTTGCTTTGCCACGCGCGTGTCAGCGCCCCTTGATCATGGTGTCTTCGATATTCACGCGTCCGATGCGGAACGAGCCCGAAAATGCCACCCGTGCCGTTTCCGTGGGTGCGTCGAAGGATTTCAGCTCGCCCTCTATGCTCGCTTCGATGCTGCCGATCACCGCATCGTCGCCAAATTCTTCGATCACCAAGGTGCCGCGCGCGCGCGCGCCATCGAAGCGCTTGCGCACGTCACCGAGGTGGAAGCGGTAGAACTGCATGGCCGTGGCCTGTTCGAGATCGTAGCGACCGGGTTTGAGCGCGGGAAATTCGATGCCGAACCAGGTTTCGGTGGGCGTGTCGCCTTCCTTATCGAAGGCACTGATCACCAGCGCGTCATGTGCGCCACGCACGAGCTGTATCACACGCAGGGCCTGCACGGGATCGTCCACATTCGTGGCCTTGGCAAGCAATGCGCCGCGCACAGCGTAGCGCTCGGTGTATTTGAACACGCGCGTGTCGACCACGGGCTCCTTGACCGGTGCGGGTTCGACCACGGGTTGTTGCACCGTCACCTGCTCCTCGGCGCCGGAGCAGGCCGAAAGTACCATAAGGGTAACGAGAATCAGCGGAAGAGTGTATCGAATCATGCTGCGCTCCTTCGTAGAGTTGCGTTGTAGTTCAGGAAAGCGTGGACACATTGCCGCCGAGAAAGGTTTCGAGCAGGCGCTGGGCGGCGAGCAGCGGGGGCAAGGCACCTTCGGCCACGCGGCGCTCCAGTTCGGGCAGCAGTGCGGCCACGCCGGCATGCGCGGCAAAATGCTCGTGCAGGGATTGGCGGATGGTGTCGTGCATCCATGCGAGTGCTTGTTCGCGGCGCTTTTGCTCCAACACACCATTCGCCGTCATGCGTTCACCAAATGCCGCAATTGTGGCCCATACCTCCTCCATGCCATCGCCGCTCACAGCCGAACAGGTGAGAACCGGGGGCGACCAATCGGGCCAGGGATAGCTCATCAAATGCAGGGCATTTTCATACTCCGCGCGTGCCGCGCGCGCGGCAAGCACATTGTCGCCATCGGCTTTGTTGATGGCGATGGCGTCGGCCAGTTCCATAATGCCGCGCTTGATGCCCTGTAACTGATCACCCGCGCCGGCCAGCATGAGCAGCAGGAAGCAATCCACCATGGAATGCACCATGGTTTCGGACTGTCCCACGCCCACGGTTTCGATGAACACGATGTCGAAACCCGCCGCTTCGCACAACAGCATGGCTTCGCGCGTTTTGCGGGCCACACCGCCAAGCGATCCCGCCGAGGGCGAGGGACGGATGAACGCCATCGGATCCACCGACAGCCGCTCCATGCGCGTTTTATCGCCCATGATACTGCCGCGCGAGCGCGTGCTGCTCGGATCGATGGCAAGCACGGCCACGCGATGTCCGCGCGCGGTGAGCAACGAACCGAGTGCCTCGATAAAGGTGCTTTTTCCCACACCGGGTACGCCCGTAATGCCGATGCGCAGCGCCTTGCCGGTGTGCGGCAGCACCTGCTCCATCACGCGCAAGGCGCGGGCGTTGTGCTCGGGCCGCAGACTTTCGATCAAGGTGATGGTTTTGCCCAGCACCACGCGATCGCCGGCGAGAATGCCGCGCACATGCTCGTCCACGCTCCATTCGCGCACACGCCGCCGGGGAGCGGCAGCCAGATTGGAGGGCTGTTCGATACCGGGCATGATGCCGAGGCGGCCTTCCGAACCCTCGTGCGTGGCCGCACCGGCTTCGGCGCCGCTGTGGGCTTCGTCCTGTCGTTCACCTGCCATGCTGTGCTCCGAATGTCTCCGGCCTGCTTCGTTTGTATGCTCGGGAAAAAGGGAAGCGCGCGGCAACGTTGTGCGCGTGCTTACTCATCGCAGAGTGCCGCGCGCGCGGCACCAAGGTCAGAACAGGCGATTGTAGCCGTTCAAGGCCGCCACGCGATAGGCCTCGGCCATGGTCGGATAGTTGAACGTGGTGTTGATGAAATACATCAGCGTGTTGTGCTCGTCGGGTTGCTCCATGACGGCCTGGCCGATGTGCACGATTTCGGAGGCATTCTGGCCGAAGCAATGAATGCCGAGCACGCGGAGATTTTCCCGATGAAAGAGAATTTTGAGCATGCCCGCTGTTTTTCCCGTAATCTGGCCACGGGCCAGATTGCGGAAAAACGAGCGACCCACCTCGTAGGGCACCTTTGCCGCCGTGAGTTCGCGTTCGGTTTTGCCCACGCTGGCTATTTCCGGCCGCGTATAGATGCCGGTGGGAAAATCCTGCACCAGCATGCCGCCGCAATCTCCGCCGATGATATGCGTTCCCGCGTAGCGCCCCTGATCGTAGGCCACGCTCGACAAGCTGGGATAGCCGATGAGATCGCCCACGGCGTAAATGTTCGGCTGCGCGGTTTGGAAATGCTCGTTCACCTTGATGTTGCCGCGGTGATCGGGCTCGATGCCAAGCCCTTCGAGGCCCAGGCCAGCCGAATTGCCCGTGCGGCCGTTGGCCCAGAGCAGTACGTCGGATTTGATTTTCTTGCCGGTGGCCAAATGCAGCACCACACCGTCGTCGAAGGCCTCCACACGCTCGTATTCCTCGTTCTGGCGAATGAGAATGCCTTCCTCGTCGCGCATGTGATAGCTGAGCGCGTCGCTGATCTCGTCGTCGAGAAATTCCAGCATGCGCGCGCGGGTGTTGACCAGATTCACCTTCGATCCCAGCGCGCGGAACGCGGAGGCATATTCGCTGCCGATCACGCCGGCACCGTATATGGTGATGCTCTCGGGAATGCTCTGCAGCTTGAGAATGGTGTCGCTGTCGAGCACGCGGGGATTCGAGAAATCCACATCGGGTGGACGGTAGGGATGCGAACCCGTGGCGATCACGAAATGCGCGGCCGTGAGACGGCGTTCGCTGCCATCCTCTTCGCGCACACGCAACGTATGCGCGTCAACGAAGGCGGCATTGCCATGCACGATGTCGATGTTGTTGCGTATGTAAAAGCCCTCGCGCTCGCGTACCTGCTGCATCACCACGGCGTTCACCTGATTCATCAGGTCGTCGTAGCTCAATCGCAGATTGCGCAGCACCTTGTCGAAGAGACGATTGCCCTTCAGTTCGGAGTATTGCTGCACGATGGCGATGAGTGCCTTGCTGGGAATGGTGCCCCAATGCGTGCAGCCTCCGCCGATCTGGTAGTGCCGTTCTATAACCGCCACGGACTTGCCTGCTTTCGCCGCGCGAATCGATGCGCCCTCGCCTCCGGGCCCGCTGCCGATGACTATGATATCGTAGGTATGTTCCATTCGACAAATATAGCACGGGGAGGGCAAGGGCGAAAAACATTTTCCCGGCGCAATCACACTCCTGTCCGCAGCGACGGCCAGCGGCGTGCGCGTCCGTGGCGGGACGCTTTGCATCTTCACGACTTTGTGCTATCATCCAGCGTCAACAGTTGAGGCGCAGATGATTCTTTCCACGATACTTGTGATCGCGCAGCTCACGCTGACCTCGGTGTCCATCGACATCACGGCGCTGCGAAGCGCGATATCGCCCGCGATCTTCGGCATGAACAACGCGTTATCCGATAATCCGGCTTCACCCCTCTCCTCCGCCGAGCTGCTGCGTTTGCGCGACGCGGGCGTGCGCATGCTGCGCGAGAATCAAGGCAACAACGCCAGCAAATACCACTGGCGCCGCAAACTCGGCAGCCATCCGGATTGGTACAACAATGTGTATCGACACGACTGGGATTACGCCGCACGCACACTGGCCGAGCAGTTGCCCGGCGTGCACGGCATGTGGGCGCTGCCGCTGATCGGCTTCGCCGCTTCCACCTCGATGAACAATTTCGACGACTGGGGCTACAACGGCGCGCAATGGTGGCCCGGCGTGAACAACAATTGGGCGGGCGGCGGCGGACCGCAGGGCGACGGCGATCCTGCGCTGTACCTCATGCCCTGGCCGGCGGATTCGGTGGTGGCCATGCTCGATCACTGGTTCTCTCCGACTGGACTGGCCCTGCCGCGCGAGCGCTTCCGCTATTTCAGCATGGACAATGAGCCGGATATCTGGTCGAGTACGCACGACGATGTGGTGACGGAGCCCATGGATGTGGAGGAATTCATCCGACGCTACGTGGAAACCGCGCTGCTGGCACGCGCGCGCTTTCCGGAAATACGGCTCTGCGGTCCGGTGGTGACCAACGAGTGGCAATGGTACAATTGGAACAATGATAAAATCGCCGCCGACGGACGCAGCTACACCTGGCTTGAGTATTTCATCAAGCGCATGGCGGAGGAGGAAGGCAGGCATGGCGTGCGCCTGCTGGATATGGTGGATCTGCATTTCTATCCGGGCGAGAACAATCCCGACGACATTCTCCAACTCCATCGCGTGTGGTTTGATCGCGGCTACGACTATCCCGGCGCGAATGGAGTGAAGCGCTGCGGACCCGGAGCGTGGGACGACGCCATACGATCCGAGCATATACTCGCGCGCTGCCGCGACTGGCTGCGGCAGTACTTCGGCGAGGAGCACGGCATTGGCGTCGGTGTGTCGGAGATGGGCATACAGGGCGATGATGCCAATGTGACGGCGTTGTGCTACGCCTCCACGCTGGGGGTGTTCGCCGACGAAGGCGTGGAATTGTTCACTCCCTGGTATTGGAAAACGGGCATGTGGGAGGTACTGCATCTCTGGGCCGCGCATGCGAAAACTCACGCCTTGATGGTGGATGGAGCCGTACCCGCGCAGGTGTCGGTACACGCCACGCGCAACACGGCCGGGGATTCGCTCACCGTGTTCGTACTCAATCGCGACCGCGCCGCGGCCCGGCAAGTCGAGGTCGCCCTGCGCAATCTGCATGTGGCTGACGGTGCGACGAGCACGTTGACGCTGCACGATCTTCCGGAGGAGGAGACCTTTTTTTCCTCACAAAACAATGCGCTGCGCATTGGCACGGCCATGGTGGCGGACAACAAGGTGCGCATCGACGCGCCTCCGCTGTCCATCACAGCGGTGCTGTTCAGCGGGCAACCCACGGTATCGGTGCGCGCAATCGCGCAACCCCGCGAGCATGCGCTGCACGCCTGGCCCAATCCGGCACGCACGCACAGCACGCTGGCGATGCAACTGCCGCACGCCGAACATGCCCGCGTCGAACTCTACGACGCCCTGGGCCGTCTGCGCGCCATATTGCTGGATGAAGCGCTGCCCGAAGGCCTCACCCAGCGGCGCGTCATATTGCCCCGGCTGGCGGCCGGCAGCTACATGCTCCGCCTCCGCACTGCCACGAATGTTGTGACGCGGAGTCTGCTCATCACAACGAAATAATCTGAGCCGCGAGTGGGTGGAAAGGCGAACACGGGCCACGGCCAGGTGCGCCTGTTCGGCGCATCGCGTCGCGGCAATGTTCACCACCATGCGATTTCAACAACGAGGATACATGCTATGGCCGAATTGAAAACCAAACCCACCGGCGCGGATGTGCGCGCCTTCATCGATGCCATCGACGACGAGCAGCGCCGCGCCGACTGCCTCGCGATCGACGCCATGATGCGCGAAGCCACGGGCGAAGCCGGACGCCTGTGGGGCGAGAGCATCGTGGGCTACGGCAGTTATCACTATGTGTACGAGAGCGGGCGCGAGGGCGACTGGTTCATCGTCGGCTTTTCCCCGCGCAAGGCCAATCTCACCCTGTATCTCATGCAGGGGTACGATAATCTGGAGAACGAAATGAAGACGCTGGGCAAATTCAAAACCGGCAAGGCCTGTCTCTACATCAAGCGACTTGCGGATATCGACAGCGCCGTGCTGCGACGCCTCGTGGATGTTTCCGTGCAGAAGCTGCGGGGCTGAAGCGCGGCGATACACGGCAAGGCCCGCTTCACCGCGCAATTGACTCGACACGGGCTTCACCCGGCGCACGCGGGAGCGCCCAGCGCACGGCAGGGCGTGCGCGGTATTTCGATGGTGAAAAAGTCCCGAAGATTGGGGATATTTCCCGCTTATCCGATCACAGCGAGGGCGAGCCATGGACGACGCACAACGAACACCCGGAACAGGCGAACGCGGCAGGGCGGGAAGTATTGCGATGGGCGTTGCAGGCGTGCTGCTGGTGCTCATCGCACTCTATGTGGCGGGCGCGCTGGATTGGGTTATCGGCAACGGACGCGACACGGCGCGGCGCGATACGCCGCATTCCACTTACGTACCCGACGATCCCTGGCTGCAGCGGGCGTACGACATCGACAAACTGTTTCACTCGGTGTACACCGCGGGTTGGGAAGGAGCGAATGGCGCCATCGGCGATGGTTTTCTTTTCGCAGTGACCAAAGACAGCGCGCTGCTGCGCTTCCACACCGAGGCGCATCCGATGAAAGATTTGTTCAATGGCACCTGGGTGGACGACCGCGCCTGGGCCGCCCTGGCCGAGTTGTACTGGTGGGAATTCACCGGACGCAGCAACAAGGCGCTAGTGGAATCCGCCGAAGTACGCTACGTCGAAGCCCGCATGCAGGGACGCCTCTCGAATCACGAAGGATACTGGAGCTGGTACAACTGGCCACCGAAATCGGACGTACGCGATCAGATTTTCACCAACAGCAATATGAATCAGATGGTGAACGTGGCCTGTCGGCTGTACAAGGCCACGGGCAAGCGCGAATACCTGGACGATGCCCTGCTCGTGTGGAACGGCGACGGTAAGACGCCGGGAATTGAAGCGACATTGTACAAGGGCGGCGGCCGCTGGGAAGGTGCGCGTGGACCGGCCGCTTTCGGCAAGCAACTGCCCTGGGAGGGCACCGCGTACTGCAGCATCGGCGCGGCGCTGTACAATGCCACTGGCGATAAAAAATACAAGGACATCGTGGTGGCCACCGCGCGGCGCATCATGGACCCCGCCACGGGCTGGGTGCATCCCGAGGATTTCTATCAGCTGCGCATGGACGGCAATGGAGCCTTCGTGCATTTCGTGCTCGACGCGTGGATGATCGCACCCGATGAATTGCCCGACATTCCGGGAAAAATCGAACGCATGCTCGAACATGTGTGGAGCAATAATCACGGCAAGGCGCGTGTGACCCTGCATCGCACCTCCGACCATGGCATACGCAACGGCTGGAATCCCAACGGAGGCGAGGACGGCTATGGCGTGGACGAAATCGGTACCGTGCATGCGCAGTCGCAGGCGGTGCGCGCCTTTGGCGTGTACTGCTATGTGCGTTCGCTTCAGAAACAACAATAGCAGCCAATCATGGACGTTGTCACGCAAATCACGCTCGGCGCAGCGGTGGGACAGGCCACCATGCACCGCAGTCTCGGAAACAAGGCCGTTGCCTGGGGAGCGTTGGGTGGTCTGTTGCCCGATCTCGACGTGCTCGCCTATCCGTTGATGAACGAAATCACCCAACTCACCTGGCATCGGGGTATTTCGCATGGCGTACCTCTTATGTTCTTGTTGGCGCCGCTGTTGGGTTGGCTAATTTCGCGCGTGCATCGTGGAGAAGTGGAAAAGGGCAGGGCCATGCTCTTCGTGTTTCTGGCCCTCGCCACACATGTGCTGATCGACGCATTCACGGTGTATGGCACCGGGGTGTTCGAACCGTTTTCCACACATCGCGTGGCGTTCAACAATCTGTTCATCATTGATCCGCTGTACACCGTCCCACTACTGTTGGGCGTACTCGCATCGATGCTGCCCGGCGAGGTGCGCGCGCGGTTGTTTCGCAACGCCATCGGCCTCACGCTCAGTTCGGCCTATGTGGTGGTCACGCTGCTGCTGAAATTCGCCACGCTCCCGGCGTTCGAACGCGCTCTCGAGCAACAGGGCATCGCCTACACGCGACTCAGCACCGCGCCCACCGCCTTCAATTCGTTGCTCTGGCGCGGCGTGGCAGAGGATGCTGATGGTTATTGGATCGGGTATCGCTCGGTGTTCGACGACAGCAATGCCATGTCCTTCTGGCGCGTGCCGCGCAACAGACATTTGCTCGATGGCATGGAAAATGAACGCGCGGTGCAAACGCTGCTCTGGTTCAGCGACGGCTGGTACACCGTGTCGCGCGTCGAAGGGAAGACGTATTTTCACGATCTGCGTTTTGGCGAATTCGATGTGAGCAAAGCGGAGAACAGCTTCGGTATGGGAAATCCCGTGCGCCTCGGCTATGTGTTCACCTTCGCACTCGAGGATCGCGGCGGCGCTACTCCCGAGCGCTACGGCATCCGTCAATCCGATTTCGAGATACAGCAGTTCGGCACCATGATGAACACCCTGTGGGAGCGCATTTGGCGGTAAGCGCCGCATGCAAGGGGCGGCATCCGCTCACATGTGTTCACGACCGCGCGGAATTGTGGCGCGACGAAGCCCTTTCTCCCGTTTCATGATACCCGCCGCGGCAACTGCGCGGCGAGCTCAGACCTTCAGTACAACAACACAATCCGTGGACGCCTCGCTGTACGGAGCGAAGCGCACATCGCCGAACACGTCCATCGTGGAAAATCCCGCACGCGTCGCCGCATCCCGTATCCGTTCGTCCGTGAAGGGCTGCAAATCCGTGGACTGCAGGGTGTGCGTTACCGCACCTTGTGTGTCGGCAATGGTGAGAATGTTGAAGCGCAACGCAGCGGGCAGGAAGTCATAGAAGCGGACGATTGTGGCATCGCCGTGCCGGCGGATGTTCACAATGCGCTGTTGCTCCGCCAGAATGCGGTGGTAATTGAGCAGTTGCAGCAGCACCACACCGTCGGAGGCGAGCAAACGACGCCAATGGGAAAGCACCTCGCACAGGGCTTCGAAACTCGGCACATGCGGCAGGGAATTTCCGAAGCACAGCACCGCGTCCGCTTCGGCCGGTGGCAGGGGATGCAGGAAATCACCGCGGATGAATTCCACATCCACAGCCAGCGTCCGCGCATGCGCACGCGCCTTGGACAGCATTCCCTCCGACACATCCACTCCGGTGACACGGGCACCGAGTTGCGCCAGCGCAATGGATTGCACACCCGTGCCGCAGCCCATATCCAGCACACGTTGCATGCGCACACGCTCGCGAAGGGCGGTCATCGTCGCACGTTCCTTTTCCAGACGCGTGTCGAAGGAAATCATACCGTCGTAGAAATCGGAAAGGGTGTCATAGAATTGTTCGGCGTTGCTCATCGTATCGCTCCAATGTGAAGGCCCTGGCGAGCAGGCAGTGTACTGAGAATTTTCCAGTTATCCGCATCGTCACAGGTGAAGCAATTATTCGGACTCCCGCCAGCAATCCGCAGCTGCGCGCTGTGCTATCACCTCACGCTCGTCCGCAGTGCAAGGAATTCCGCGGAGCATTCTCTGTTAGCGGGATTGACGTGCTCCTTGTCTGCTTTTGCGGGCATGGGTATATTTCACGAATGATGCCAGAACACATGCATACCGTTCGCATTGCGCGGCGCTTCCTTCCCGTCCTCGTGCTTGCCTCGTTGCTGGGCGCCTGTGGACCCACGGTGTACTACGTGCAGCCACCGGACTGGAAGGACGCGTTCAAGCGCGATTCCGCCATCGCAGCATATCGCGAGGCGTTGAAAGACAAAACCGTGTTTATCGATCCCGGCCATGGCGGGGATGACCGTGCCAGCGTTGGTCCCGCCGGTGATGTGGTCGAAGCCGATGTGAATCTCCGTGTGGGACTCGCCTTGCGCGACTATCTCAAGCAGGCGGGCGCCAATGTGATCATGTCGCGCGAGAGCGATGTGTCGGTGCCGCTGGAAGCCCGTGCGCGGCAGGCCAACGCCAACAAGGCGGATCTCTTCGTCTCCGTGCATCACAACGCGACCGACAATCCCTTCACGAATTACACGGCGACATTTTACCATTCGCAACCCGGTAAAGCCGGGTACCTGCCGTCGAGCCACGACCTCGCGCGGTATATTCAGCGTGACCTGTCGTATGTGATGGACAATCCCGGTCCGCTGGCCTCCTTCGACGGTACGATGTCCGACCACCTCATTCATCCCGACAAGGGCTTTGCCGTATTGCGTGCAGCCGATATGACCGCCGTGCTGGTGGAATGCGGCTTTTTCACCAGCGCCTACGAGGAACAGCGGCTCAAGAACGAGGAATTCAACCGCATTCAGGCATGGGGCATGTTTCGTGGTATTGGCAAATACGTGGCAGCGGGCATTCCACAGTTGCGCTATGTTTCGCCCACCGTGTTCGCCGAGCGCCAACCCAAGCTCGAAATCGAGGTCAGTGATCGCTCCGATATTCTGGACGAAAGCATTTTCGTGTACGTGGATGGCAAAGAGCAGGGTTTTTCCTTCAACAAAAAAACCCGTCGCATCGCCGTCACGCCCTATGACGCGCTGGCGCAGGGCTATCATCGCCTGACTGCGCAGGTGCGCAACAGCAATGGCAATTCCTCCGCACCGTTCGAGGTGTATTTCGCCGTTGGCAAACCACCCGTTTCCCTGCGCGCCACCGCCGAGCCGGCCGTGCTGCCTCCCGACCGCAGCGCGTTCAGCATGATCACCATTCTTGCCTTGGACAGCACCGGCAGCAGCGTCCCCGACGGACTGCCCATCCGCTTCAGCACATCCAGCGGAACGGACACCATGCTCACCTTGAAGGATGGTCTCGCGCGCATGTACATTTATCCCGGACGCAACGAGCGGGTGACCTTCGAAGCGAGCAACGGACCTATCCGCACCGAAGGCGTGGTGACCACCTCCAATGAGGCAAAGTACACCCGCGGCATCGTCATGAGTACGGACGGAAAGGCCGCGGCGGGCGCGGAGATTCGCTTGCCGGGCGGCAGTGTGGTTACAACCAATGAACGCGGCGAATACATCATCGCAGGACGCGAAACGGAAGGCATGGAAGTGATCGTCGGCTCGCCCGGATACTTCGGGCAGCGCGCGCAGCTCACCGGACAGCCTGTGCAGGATCCCATGCTGTTGTCGCCTGTGGCCAATGGCGCCCTGATCGATCGCACGTATATACTCGAACTCGCCTCGGGACGGGCTGCAGAGGCATCGGATCGAGTCGATGTGCAGAGTCTGCGCAATCTGCGCCAATTACTGGTAGCTTCGGGTGCGCGCGTGTTCGCGCCGCAGCTCGATTCGGCGATGACGGCCGAGCAGCTCCGGGATCTGTACCCGAAAGCCATGATGGTGCTGTTCGCCACCGATGCAAACAGCCGTTCCATCACCCTGCGTACCAACGCCGAAGCAGGAAGCCGCGATCTTGGCATTCTGATGCAGCGTATCGTGCCGCAATTCACCGGCGTGCAACTCAATCGTTTTGTGCTGCGCATCCCGCCCCGCGCGGAATTGCGTGATGTGACACAAATCGGCATCGATTTGCCCGTACCATCGGCGCGCACGTATTCCATGCTGGTTACGCCGCTGTTCTCATGGAACGTGGCCTGGTCGCTGTACACCACCATCCTCAGTCACGCGGGCTATCGCAGTGCCGGCAGCAAGCGCGTGGAAGTGATGGTGACCGATCGCCAACAGAAAGCGGCGCCTTTCGTGGAGGTCGAACTCAACCATGCGCTGCGAGGCATGACAGACAATGCAGGCAAGGTGATTTTCCCCGGCGTCACGATCAACGAAGACGATGTCCGCGTACTCAACGCCGAGAAATTTGTCATCAAATCAGTGAACACCGAAGTAATGCGCTGAGTCCGTCCGCTGGCACCGCGCGTTGAGCTTGTCCGGCGCCAAGAGTAACGAATAGTTCCGCAACGATTCACCATCGGCCATACGATGCTCAATCACATCTGGCTCGCTTTGCTCGTCATCGGCATTCTGACCGCCGCGGGACGCGATATCCACGATGCCTCCATCAATGCCTATGGCAATGGCCTGCCGTGGACCTTGCACAGTCCCGCATTGGACAATGCCAGTGCCGGGACCCGCATCAGCGCGGATTTTACCATTCCGGCCCGGGAGTTGCGGCGCCATTTCCCTGGCGAGCATTTCGACAGCGATCTCGTGCTGCCCGCCGAGCTCAGCTTTCAAAGCGCCAGCAAGGCCAGCATCACGCTCACGCTGAATGAAGACAGTCCCGCGCGCCTCCGCGTGATGGCTGAGAGTGCCGGCGATGAGACGACGTTGCGCGCGCGGCTTGTTCGCACGGCCAACGGATGGAGGGCCGAGTTCGAGGCCGTTTCGCTGGTGTACCTACGGAAAATCACAAACGCCGCCTTCGATATGGCTGGCACCGCTGTCACCATCGCCCTCGGCCTGATCGGCATCATGGCCCTGTGGCTGGGTATCATGCGCGTGGCCGAGGCCGCGGGACTCATCACCGTGCTCGCGCGGGCGGTGCGTCCGCTCATGAGCCGACTCTTTCCCGGCGTTCCTTCCGATCATCCCGCTGTGGGCGCCATGGTGATGAATATTTCGGCCAACATGCTCGGTTTGGGCAACGCCGCCACACCGTTCGGCCTCAAGGCCATGGAGGAGTTGAACAAGCTGAACAGCAAATCCGGTGTTGCCACCGATGCCATGGTCACTTTTCTGGCGTTGAATACGAGTTGCGTCACCCTCATCCCGGCCACCGCCATCGCCATACGCGCGGCCTCGGGCTCGAGCGATCCTGCCGCGATCATTGGCACCACCTTCCTCGCATCACTTACCGCGACCATCAGTGCGGTGCTGCTTTCGCGTCTGCTGTCGAAAGTGCGCGCATTCCGTTGGGACCGACAGGAGGCGCTGTGATGGACGTGTTCCGCACCATTGTTTCGGTGCTGTCGGCGTTGGCCGTTCCCGCCATCATGCTCTTTTTCCTGGTCTACGGCGCCATGCGCAAGGTCAAGGTGTACGAGGTGGCGGTGGAAGGAGCCAAGGAAGGTTTCGACATCGCCGTGCGCATCATTCCCTACCTTGTCCTGATGCTCGTGTCCATAGCGGTATTTCGCGCCAGCGGAGCGATGGACGTATTCATCACGCTGCTTCGTCCGCTCACCGATCTCGTGGGCATCCCCGCCGATGCGTTGCCCATGGCCATCATGCGCCCACTTTCCGGCAGCGGCTCGCTGGGTGTGATGACGGAAATTATGCAGACGCATGGAACGGATTCCTTCATCGGTGTGCTGGTTTCCACCATGTACGGCAGCACGGAAACCACGTTTTATGTGATCGCCGTGTATTTCGGTGCGGTGGGCATACGCAACACGCGGCATGCGCTGCCCACCGGGCTGCTTGCGGATTTCATCTCCTTCCTCGCGGCCGTGCTTTTTGTGCGCGTGCTATTCGGCGGATAAATACCAGCGCCATTCCTCGGCTTGCCGAACGAGCCCTGAACGCACGGGTTCCTGCCGCAGATAGTGCCGACTCCTCTCGATCTGCTCCTCGCCCTGCAATGAATGCACATGCACGTGTTCGTCCCAGAACGGCGTACCCGGACGCAGCAGCGGTGCCGCCAGGTGGGCGATGGGTACTTTGAGCGCTTCGGCCAAACCCTCAATGGCGGGACTCCCGGCCTTGCTTTCACAGGCCGCATACAGCACGTGCAGATGCGTTGGCAGCACGACGGCGTGCAAGACGCGGCACAGCACTCCGTTTACATCGCGCAATGTGCGCATTCCCGCATCGGCAATGCGCGGATGTTCCAGCCAGCGCGGACCGGGGGAGAGATCGAGCATCAAATCCCAGTATGCGAACAGGCGCGCGTCGCGCAATTCGCGTGTGCCCGCGTGCCCCAGGTCCTCGTTACAGCGCAGTCGATAGCGCATGAGCTGCTCTCGGGCGGAGAAAGGGATGGAATGCGCCAGACGCAACGTCAACAGCGTGGCCTTCGCGTCGGTTGATGTGGTGAAGGAATCGAAATAGCGTGCTTCGATGCTGTCCATGATGTACTCCCTGTACCATGGTGAAAAAAATGTGACTCCGGCATCAGCGCGGAGCAAAGCACAACCTACAACGCGACGCCGTATTGCGGAAAGTCCATTTTCCGGTAGCAGCCTCCGGCATGTCAGGAGCGGCGGGCGCGGAGCCGTATCAGCGTGAGGTTTTCGCCTTCAGATCGAGCAATTTCATTTCCAGCAGCGGAAGAACGGCCTCAACATCCGCACGCAGATGCAGGGGAACAGTAATCCACTTCGTCTTGGGAGAGAGCTTCCCATGCTCGAATGCCCGCAGAATGGGCTCGGTGTTCTCGCGCCGACCCCGCCAGGCCGCTTCTTCGTCCAATGGCACGGAGAAGGTGACGGTGAAGTAGCCCTTGTAAAAATGCAGCACGCACACGACGCGCGCCTTGAACGATGCGCGATAGCCCCAGCCGGCATCGTTCTCGTACCACTGCATGGCCCAGTTCACCTGCGGTTCGAGCAATTCGAGTTGATGTTCGAAGCGCTTGAGTTCGATGGCCGGCAGTACGCCGAGCAGGAGGTCGATTTCCGGCCGCGTGGGCGGATGCTTGAGATCATTGAAGGGGAGCTTGGGTCGATCCGCATCGTCCGGCCGTGGTGTATTGGCGCGGCGCTCGTGAAAGCGCCGCAATCTGCGATCATCCATCAGGCCACTTCCAGATCCATACCGGTCACCAGGCGATAGGCCTCGACGTATTTCTCGGTGGTTTTCGCAATAACCTCCGCTGGCAGCTCCGGGGCGGGCGGCATTTTATTCCACTTTACGGATTCGAGATAGTCCCGCACATACTGCTTATCGAAGCTCGGCTGCGCCGCGCCGGGAGCGTATCCTTCCATGGGCCAGAAACGCGATGAATCCGGCGTCAGTGCTTCATCGATGAGAATCAGCTCGTCGCCATCGAAGCCGAATTCGAACTTCGTGTCGGCTATGATGATACCGCGCTCGCGCGCATAGTCCCGCGCATGCACGTATAGCGCTATACTCAAATCGCGCGCGCGCTCAGCGGCCTCGCGCCCTACGATTTCCGCGGCCTTGTCGAAGTCGATGTTCTCGTCATGACCCACGTCGGCTTTGGTGGAAGGGGTGAAAATCGGTTCCGGAATCATGGAGCCGTCCACCAATCCCTCCGGCAGGTCGATGCCGCACACCGTGCCATTCGCGCGGTATTCCTTCAGTCCCGAACCCGTGAGATAGCCGCGCACCACGCACTCGATGGCGAGGGGCTGCGTTTTCCGCACGAGCATCGATCGACCACGCAGCGCATCGCGATACGGCGCGCATTGCGCGGGGTAGGTATCCACATCCATCGTGATCAGGTGATTGCGAACAATATGCGCCGTGCGCTCGAACCAGAAACGCGAGATGGTATTCAGCACCACGCCCTTCATGGGAATGGGATCAGGCAACACCACGTCGAAAGCCGAAAGACGATCAGTGGCGACGATCAACAGGGCATCTCCGAGGTCGTACACATCGCGCACCTTTCCGCGACGAAACAGCGTGAGTCCCTCGAAATTAGTCTGGGCTATGGCATGCATGGCTCAACTCCTTGCGTTGATGGCTGTGCTGAAGTGGCGGAAAACAGGAAATCCCTCGACTGGGAGGGATTTCGTGGTGGCGCGCTCGCAGGGACTCGAACCCCGAACCTTCTGATCCGTAGTCAGATGCTCTATCCAATTAAGCTACGAGCGCGACTATTTCAGATAAGCAATATACGTGTGTTTTTCGGGAAATGCAATACCACCTCGCAACACAACGACAGCGGGCGACCTCGGGGCCGCCCGCTTCTCGCGACACCTTGGTCGCGTGTTGCCTGCCTCATTTACTTGTTCAGTACCAAAGGATACGCGCTCCGTGTGCTTCCGCTTTGCATCACCGCGAGATAGCGTCCGCTGGGAAGCTGCGCCGCGTTGACCATCACCGAATGCGAACCCTTGTCCATCCGGCTGTTATCGAGCAGGGTCTGCACGAGTTTTCCGCTCATGTCATGCAAGGTCAGCGTCACATTGGCCTCCTCCGCAAGACGCAGCGACAGCGTGGTGGACGGATTGAAGGGATTGGGAAACGCCTCGCTGATACCGAAATCCGCCACCGGAGCGAGTTTCACCATCACCACCGGAGAATACTCCGTTGTTCCATCGCGATCGATTTGCTTCAAACGGTAGCGCAGCACACCGGGCAACCCCTGCGGAAGCTTGTCGTCGTAGCTGTAGTTTCTGGGACTGAAGGAGTTCCCATGTCCCGCGACAAAGTCTATGGTCTCCCAGCTCTCCGCCGTGACGCTCCGCTGCACTTCGAAGCCGAAGTTGTTTGTCTCCGTGGCGGTGGTCCAGCGCAGTTGGGCCACACCGTTTTTCGCGTACGCCGTGAAGGCGGTCAGTTCCACAGGGAGGTGTCCGGCCTGGAAGGACGTCACCGAAGCGGTGGACAGCGAGGCGAAGTCCAGCGGCGTGGGCACACTATTCGTGCTCGGCGTCATCCAATCGATGTTGATGTTGTTGATGTTGCCCGAGCCGGTGCTGCTGCCGAGGTAGAATTTCAGAATGGTGTTCGCATTGATTCCCAAGGTGCTGTACAGCGTGGCAAGTGGCACCTGGAAATCGACGTATTTATGTGTAGTGCTCGCGATCGCGGAAATGCGTCCCCAGCCTCCGATATTGCTCGCGTGGCTGCCGGTGCCGGTTTGAACGTTGGTACTGTTGTTGGCAACGAAGATCTGTCCCGAATTCCCGCTCAGGGTCAGATACACTCGTCCGAGAATATTCCCGTTCGCATCGGCGATATAGATCAGATAGGTGCCGACTTTCCAATCCGTGATACTGAGAATCTGCATGCGGAAAAAGGCCATCGTGGGCGAGGCGGCGAATTGCACGGAGTATGGGGCGTAGTTCACATCATAGAAAAAATTGAACTCGATCTGATTGCTAGGCACATCGTCGGGATCCTGAATCGGTTGCACCGTGGGTTGCGAATACGTATACCCGACCCAGACCACCGACGCGTTGGCCCCCGAGCCGGGCCAGGCTTCCGGTGTGCTTTGCGCTGTGAGCGACAGCGGCGTGAAGGTGCCGAGAAGGGCAAGAAGCAGAACGAGAGGCAGGCTATGTTTTTTCATGGTGTATCTCCTTGATGATGTTCAAGTAGATACAAGCACCATGCCAGTTTCGCGGCATTGAGGCAAAAAACCGTCAACTCATTGTAAATCAACGCATTACGGCTTAAAAATTCGTCAGGTCGCCCTCCGCGATATGCGGATTTCGTCAGTCGTATCCCGCACTTGTGTTCCGAATCCCGAAATGGAACACTGTGGCGATTCGAAGTTCAGAGGCTGTTTTCCCTCATACGTTGGATGAATTCTCCGCATTCACCATATTTGCCTATTCTTCACGATACGTTGAAAGCATGAAATCCTTCGCATTCTGGGCATTCGCTCTACTCCTCACACTGGCTTCGGCATACTATCAGCGAAAAACCGGTCCCACCTATCCCATCGCTGGCGAGGGCAGTGTCGCCGGGCAAAGCATCAGCTACACCATGCATCGCTCCCATGGCGGTCCGGGCGATCAATCGGTATCGGTGCACGCACCGAATCCCACGCTGCGAGGTGTGCTCTTTTTCAAGCGATACAAGACAGACGACGCGTGGACTTCGGTGGAGATGTTGCGCAACGGTGATTCGCTCATGGCAGCCCTACCGCATCAGCCACCTGCAGGCAAACTCGAGTACGCCGTGGAAGTGCTGTCCGACCATGCCGTACTGCGTATTCCTGAAAAGGAAAGTATCGTCACGCGTTTCAAAGGCGACGTTCCCGCAGGGGTGCTCATTCCGCATGTGATCGCCATGTTTCTCGCCATGTTCGTTTCCATGCGCGCCGGATTGGAGGTGTTCCGTAAGAAGCCCTCGCTGCGGACGCTCACCCTGGTGACCATCATCCTGCTGCTCATCGGTGGATTGATACTCGGTCCCATCGTGCAGAAATACGCTTTTGGTGCGTATTGGACCGGTTTTCCCTTCGGCACCGATCTCACGGACAACAAAACGCTGATCGCTTTCCTTGCATGGCTGGCGGCGTTGGCGGCGGTATGGCGCCCGGATGCGATGACACGCTCGCCGTGGAGGCGCTGGGTGGTATTCTGCGCCGCAGTCATCACCCTTGCCGTGTATCTCATTCCTCACAGCATGATGGGCTCGGAACTCAACTATCGTGAATTGGACAAACTCCGTGTGAGCAGCGACTCCACGCAGACTGTTGAGCAAGCAGATACTTCGCTTCGGAAACAATGAGAATCGAAGGCCCCGAGATATTGTCCCGCCCGGGCGTGCGACTATACGTGCTGGCGGCCTGGAGCGGAGCGCTGTTGCTTTTTGCCGGTCCGATATTGGCCTTGCTCTCCAACGCATCCCCGTTGCTGGCGGCCATTCTCGGTTACAGCGGCATCGCGTTGTTCACCGGCGGCGTGGGAGCCAGATTCGACTTTGCCACCGCACGCTCACCCATTTCGCAATTGCTGAAAAATCTTGGCGTGGGCGTGTTTGTCAGCGGGGTGTTTTTCCTCATGTTTCTCCTCGTGTTCAATCTCTGATTTTTTACCGCGAATGGGAAAGAAACCCTCGCATTGGTACGAGCAATCCGCCATCATTCCCTGGCGCCTGGCGGAGAACGGCGTGGAGTTGTTGCTCATCACCACGAGAAAAGGCCACTGGACTATCCCGAAAGGCATTGTTGAAGCCGATCTCGGAGCGCGAGCATCGGCCATGAAAGAAGCGCTGGAAGAAGCGGGAGTGAGCGGTGATCTCGACGCGGAGGAAGTTGGTGATTACCGCTATCGGAAATGGGGAGGGGTGTGTCACGTCCGCGTGTTCTCCCTTCGCGTCACACAGGAGTATGAAGACTTCGAGGAAATGCACTTTCGTCAACGCGAATGGCTGCCCCTCGACCAAGCCCTGCATCGTCTGGCATATTCGCCCGCTCATCCCGTGCTTCGCGCTTTCCGACCACGGAACGTTGAGCAAAAAAAAGGGGCGCGGTAGTCGCGCCCCTCGTTGCATCGGCGGAAGAATCAACGCACGATCTGCATGGCCTTGCTCGCCACGACGCGACCATTGTCGATCAAACGATAGCTGTACATGCCGGGACGCAGGGACTGCGCATCGACGCGGAGCTGTGTTGATGTGGCCGGAACATCGTACAGACGCACGAGACGGCCCACCATATCGTACACATGCAGCACACGGTCGCGCGAAGCCGCCTCGAAAGGCACGACGGTAGCATCGGCAACAGGATTGGGGTAGTTCTGGCCGAGCATCAAGCCCGACACCGCGCCGTCGAATTCCGTGGAGCTGATCACACCGTGGAACCACTGCCAGGTGAGCTTCATCAAATCGTTCCGCACGGCTGAATTCACCACCTGTTCCATCGCGAAAGTGAAGTATACCGATTTGTAGTTGTTTTTCGCTCCGCGGATGCCCGCGCCCGCGGTCTGATCGGCGTTGAACCATCCGAGCTGCACGCCTTCCGGTGTGGGACTCACCTGATCCGGATAGAACAGCGGATTGCCCTGCGTGTCGTTGCCATACACATTCTGAAGCTGGAAGGTCCCGACAGCGCCGAACAGCGGATCCGTGACGACCATGTTCACCAGCGTGTTGGCGGCGGTGCCGTCGTTTTTATAATTCGCGAACAAATAGTTGCGATACAGTGAGCGCGAAGCGGCGCTGCCGTGTCCGCTCTGATCGTAGGTATCCCATCCGACATCCTGACCGCTGACCTGCAGGTTGCCACCCGCATTCATCAAGCCCATGAAGGCCGTGGCCAATTCCGCGGTGATGGCGGGGAAACCCCAACCGCAGTTGTAGTACACATGCTTCACATCGCTCAGCTTGCCGAGCGTCCAACCACGCTGGAAGAGGCCGGCGCTGCACACCGCTATCGTGCTGCTACCGGTCTGGTTCAATCCGTCCATGTACGCCGCTTCGTAATCCTTGGCGGCACCGCCCGGACCCGAACCCCAGGCGTTCTCGTTGTGCACAAGCAGATCTGTCACGTTGGAAATCACGTTCAGCAGCGCGTATTGCGGTGTGAGCAGCGGCTCGGCGGGAATATCCATGCTCACCGCATACTCGGACAAGCCTGCGCTGCCACCGGGGGTGACATCAACGGTGAGAGGCACGGTGGCGCCTGCGGTGACAGGGATGGTGACCTCGTCCGCAACCGGCGTACCGTTCACGGAGAAGGCGGCGTTCCAGTCGCTGTTCTGCTTCGGAGTGAATTTCAGCCGCACATTCACATCGGCTTCGCCGAGATTCACCACGCCGAGCGAGAAATTCGTGGCGCTTTGCGGAGCACCTTTTTCGAACATCGTGCTATTGGATATCAGCTCCACGGCGGGGATCATCGCCGCGCCGGCATTGATCACTTCCTTGGTGCTTTCGTACTGAATCCACACCACGGTGAAGATTTTATCCGCATTCCACACCGCGTCGAGTTCATAGCTGAAGTTCAATGTATTGATGTTGCCAATGGCGGCAGGAGTGAACTCCTCACCAGCCGGAGTATTGATAAAGCGACGGAACACATTCGGAAAGTCCTTTTCTCCATTCGAACCGGGAGCAGTGGGATAGGAGATGTCGCTTTTCACAGCGGCCACGCGAATGCGCAAGCCCGCGCTACCGATCTGACCCACGGTAGCCACATCCACTGTGACGTTTCTCGTGCTGCCCGTGGTGCTTTCCTTGACGCGAATGCGCAACGGACTGCCCTCGGACGCGGCGCGATTGAGAATTTCCTGCGAAACTCCCGAAGGACCACCGCGATACATGTTGCCAAGCATCACCATGTCGGGCACACCATTCACGCTGTAATACGTGACGCGCGCGGCAACGTCGTCTTTGTTGTAGGCATTCATGGGATCGCGTCCCGGCCACACGGTGTGATAAGCGATGTGCAGGTAATTGCCATTGTTTTTCGAAGCGATGTTCGCATCGAATACCGGATTCTGCGATGCGCAGGGGCCGCAGCTGGCATTGGTGAAATGCTCGAACAGCACAATGCGCCGGGCCTGAGCGTCCAACTGCGCAGGGAGAAACAACGCTGTGAACAGCGCGGCACACAGAAGCAACGTCTTCATAACTATGTCCTTGATGATTGGTGGGCAATCGAGGATGAGAAACGGAAATCTCCGGATTTTTTCCGGCAGGATCAATACTGCGTCGATGTGTGGCGGCGAACGATCAGGGCACTGGTGTGACCGTGCAGCCTTGCGCGCGCAACAATTGCAGCACGCCGTGTTCGCCTGGGAGATGGCCGGCGCCCACGGCCAGCAGTACCGAGCCGCCGCGAGCGTGCTCAAGAATCCTGGGAATCCATCGGGCATTGCGTTCGTTCAGCAGTGGACCATCGTAGCGGCCGTATTCCACATCGGAGTCGCGGATTAGCGCAAGCACGGCGTCGAGATCGGCTGCGGCATAGGCCGCGTCGAGCTTGCGAAGCTCCTCACGCTGTGCAGACATGTTGCGCAGCATTGCCATCACCATATCTGCCTGCGCATGCAGCGGAATGGTGGAAAATGCCGCGAATTGCTCCTCCACCGTTTCAATACCCACGACATCCTTGCCGATGAGCTTCGCGATGCTCATCAGGCGATCCTCATAAGACACGGGTGTGCACTCCAGAGCTCGTCCGATAAACAGACCGATTAAAAACATTGGCCGCATGCTTTTGAAAGTGGCGATGGAGACGGTGAGCGAATCCTTGAGAAAATGCGCGAGCGAATCGTAGGCCGATGCGGGAAGTAATTTCTCGAGGGTGCTGTCGGCCGGGACGAACGCAAGTTTACCCAAGGTAGCGGGGAGGGCGGGATCGTCGAGATCGATTTCCAGCACCAGGCGATCCGCTTCACGCAAGGCGCTCTGTACCGCGTCGGGCAACAGCACGTCCTGCGCGCAACGCGCATGCATGGTTCCGAAAATCCACGACGGACGCTCCACTCCCGGTACATCGATGCGCCAGAGCAGCGATTGCGCCGAGGATTCCGTGCCACACAACAACAGCAGCAACAGCAGTCCCAGTGGCATTGCACGCATCATCATCGAGCTAACTCCTTGCGCACCCTGTTCTCTAAGCATGGCGACATTTATCGAATCTGGAAAATAAAACCGTCGATTCCTTTATCCCGCAGTGTTTTCAGTTTCCACATCGCGGCGTCCTCACTTTCGTAGCCCCCGAGAATGAGCCGATGAACGAGTTCGCCATCCACCGTAGCCACTTGCACGTGCATATCGGTGATTCCCGCCGTTTTGAGTCGATCCACGTAGCGGATGAGATTGCTGAGATTCTCGAAGGATGCGATCTGTATGGCGAAGCCCGTCATAGTCTCGGACTGAATGTCCAGGCGATAGAATTCGGTATTACCTTTTTCCTTCGCAAAATCGGGCCGAGGGTCCTCTTCGATCACTTCCAGGCGCACCTTCGCCGTTCCGCTGCGTATCATGCCGATTTTTTCCGCCGCGCCGCGGGACAAATCGATGATGCGTCCTTTTTTGTGCGGGCCATGGTCATTGATGCGCACCACCACGCTGAGATTGTTCGTGAGGTTGGTCACGCGTACCAGCGAGTTGAGGGGAATGGTTTTATGCGCGGCAGTCAGCGCGTACATGTTGTACACTTCGCCGTTCGACGTTTTTCTTCCGTGAAAATCTTTGCCGTAGTACGAGGCGATGCCTGTTTGCGTGAATCCCGGTTGGGCGTGCGCAATGCCGGATCCGCAGATCCACAACCCCAGAAGTAACAACGCAAGCAGCCGTTCCGCCATCCCGTCGGTTGAATGTCGAGACAAATGATCTGAGAATATACGGCCTCCGTATCCGCGAGGCAACGCGTCCAGCCGGTTCTCCGCGGGGCGGCACTCCGCGGGGCGGCAAGGAGGCCATGGTAGCGATTAGCTATGCTCGTGGCGTTATGTGGCTTGGTGCGGGAGATTTTGTCGGTTGATCGCGATTGTAGTCAGTCTCGCAGGGCCTTGGAGAGCGATATGCGGATTCATGAATCCGCATTCTCTCCACATCGGCTTCGATGTTCCATCCTTCACGCCATCGCCCACAGCATTTTCCCCTCAGTCCCCATCCACCACTCGCGTTCAAAGCGCATCCGGGCACCAACATTCCCATGCTGTTGGCAATGACACCAACAGCACAGCCCGGGACGACCGCGTGCGACTCTTTCCTTACGCCGCACACACCCCGGGGGAGAACGCTCCACGTGGAGAGCAAAAAACGATAACTGTGTCCCTTACATTCGTCGTTGCGGGAGCGGGATCGGCTACAACCACCCCTCGACGGTGAGTATGCGGGGACTCGCGCGGCCGGGAATCGCGCCGACAATGGTCCAACCAGGCCGCCGGAGGAGCTCCTCCCGCGAAATGCGGATACATGAATCCGCATCGGACCACGAAAGCTCCCCGACCGGTGCTTCCAGCACATACGCGCAACCCAACAACAACCCCGCCATATCCCGCTCCTCACCCATCTCATCCCGAAACAGGATATCACCGAAATCACACCCCACCCGCTCCACCACCGACTCCACTTCGGCATGATCCAGGATCACTCGATCTCGATACCCCTCCCGCCAGTACGATCCTCCACCCTTCCCGCGCATTCCATTGATGCGACGGGCGCTGTTCATTTTCACATGACCCACAAACAGCGGAATCAACGCCATGCGCCGACGGTACAGGGCCTCGCTCATCACCATGAGCAAGCGACGCAACAACGTCGGCCGCGAAACTACCGTCACCACCAGCACCGCCATCCAGGGCTGGAGATCGAGCGCGTCCAAACGCAAATGCCGGCCCTGACGATGCAGCGACTCCCCCACTTCGCGCAATACGGCACGACCCTCCAGTGTCGGATAACGTCGTCCGTTGAACGTGCGCACCAGCGGCGCGCTTTCTTCGCGCAGCGGTAATTCGAGGTAATACGTTCCGGGCGAGGAATAATCATGCCCGGGATGTCGACGGCAACTGATGGTACCATTTCGTGTCATTGTCAGCCTCCCTTGCTGATCGTGCGACGAATACGAAATGCAACGCTACCACCTGATCGGCTGATATGCAAGGCGTTTCGATGGGGATGAGGACGCAGTGCACACGAGGATAGACATTCTCGCTTGAGCGAAAATCCAGTGCCCGAACGCCGTCGCCGATGCGGCTGTAATGACGGAAGAAACGATTTCCTGTCGGACGATTGTTATCGGAACACACAACGACGAGGTCGTATGATGCGCAACTTCCTGATGATGCTCGGCACCACCCTGTTCTTGACCACCGCCTGTCAAGCGCAGCATATGGAACCGACGAAGGATTCAACCCCCCACACCGCAACACAACACGTACAGCAACAAGGAAGCCCCGCCGTGTATCCAGTAACAAAAAGCGACGCCGAATGGCGCGCCCTGCTCTCGCCCATGGAATTTCACATCCTCCGCGAAAAAGGCACCGAACGCGCCTTCACCGGCAAATACTACGGTTTCGACGAAGCTGGCAGCTATCACTGCGCGGGCTGCGGCGCCGAGTTGTTCAGCTCCGATAGCAAATTCGACTGCGGCTCCGGCTGGCCCAGCTTCTGGACGCCCGCCAACGATGCGGCCGTGCACAGCGAACGCGACGAACGCTACGGCATGGTGCGCGATGAAGTGCTCTGCGCACGCTGCGGCGGGCATCTCGGACATTTGTTCGATGATGGACCTCGTCCCACCGGCCTGCGCTACTGCATCAACAGCGTGGCGCTGGAATTCAAACCCAAAGAATAACACCCAAGATCGAACGGCGGTAAACGACAAGGCCGGGATTCGCGTCCCGGCCTTGCTGTTTCCGCTACGATGTGAATGTTACTTCGGCTCTTCCATCGGCTGGAAGGTCATGATCGCAACCACCGCTCCGGCGGGATCGCGAATGACCGAAAAGCGGCCGATACCCGGCACATCGGTGGGCGGCATGATGATACCACCTCCCAACGATTCGACCTGCGCCGCGGAGGCGTCCACGTCCTCCACAGCGATGTAGCCGAGCCAATGCGGCGGGACCTCGCCCCAGTCGGGACCGATCTTCATCATGCCCGCCATCTGCGTGCCGTTTTTGGAAAAGACAATGTATGTGCCATCGGGCATGGGCATCTCGCTGGCCTCCCAGCCGAGAAGCGTCCCGTAAAATGCCTTGCAGGCCTCGGGATCGGTTGTGGCGAGTTCATTCCAGGCAAACGAGCCAAACTGCGGGAGCTGTTGTTCCGCCATGCATCCTCCGAAGTGAATATGGTGAGAGATGGAAAAAACCAGACAGAAATTTACGAAAGTCCGATCGCGCGGTTGCGAAAAAAATGCGCCTCGCAGCGTAACGGGACGGGGTAAAAATTTGTCTCTCCCTTGGCCGCAACGGCTGAAGTATTTTCTGAAGCGACTGGCTTAACATTTTTCCCTTCAATTTCTTGCAGGTCCACCGCTTTGCTGTTTACATGCTGCCAAAAATTTCATATACTTCGACCTGACCTGCTGCCGAATTGTGTTTCCCCACATACACGCCTGAACGCATGATGGTACGCTACATTTGTTCCGTCCTTCTCGCAGTGTTGTTCTTCCAGGCCGCCCCGGCGCAGCCAACGCTGACCTTCAAGCGCGTGGAAGTTCAGTATCCGAAAATTCGCCTCGCCTATAAAGTCACCTGCAACGGACAGTTCGCCACCAACGTCACACCGCAACATTTCGAGGTGTACGAGAATGGTTTGCTCGTCAAGGATGCGACTCTCTGGTGTCCACCCGATCCGGATTGCTGCGTCTCCGTTGCGTTGGTTCTCGATCGCTCCGGCAGCATGGCAGGCGAGAAACTGGATAGGGTCAAGGGCGGCGCGGCCGCCTTCGTCGCGCAAATGAATCCCGACGGCCAACCCTGCGATGAAGCCGCCATCGTCTCCTTCGCCGAAGATGTGACGCTCGACATGAAAATGACCACACACAAAGGCCAACTGCTCGGTGCCATCAACGCGATGGAATCCTTCGGATGGACGGCGGTGTGGGACGCCACCGCTGTCGGCATTCAGGAATTGGCGAATTCAGGGAAGAATCGCTGCAAGGCTGTTGTGGTGCTCACCGACGGCGGCGACAATCGAAGCCAGTACTTCCTCACCGTGCAGGCGGTGATGCGCTTCGCGCAACTGCAGGGCGTGAAAGTGTACACCATCGGCTACGGACTCGAACAAGGAGGACCCGAAGAATCCAACCTGCAGCTGCTGGCGCAGGGTACCGGCGGACAGTACTACTATTCCGCAGACGGCACGGACCTCGCCACGATTTATGCCTCGATCAAACAATCCGTGAAAGAGGCCTTTCAGGAATGCTACATCGACTATGAATCCACCTGCCCCGACGGCACCATGCGCACGGTGGAATTGCGCCTGAAGAATTTCTGCGGCGGCAATGCGGTGGCCACGCGTACCTATGTCGCACCGCTGGACCGCAATGCATTTAAAAGCGTGCGTTTCCGCGTGGGCGACGCCGATGTGGCCGCCACACGCGAGGTCATTGTCCCAATCACGCTCGAAACCGCGGTCAACGAGGTGTTCAGCAAATCCGATGTCACCATCGCCTACGACCGCAACCTGATGCAGCTCCTCAATGTGTCCACCACGGGGACGATTCTCGATGGCCGCGCGGTGACCTATCAACACGCGGGCTCCGCGGTGATCGTGCATATCGAGGAGCATATCCCCATGAATCAGCAACCGGGAGTGCTGTTCTATCTGCATTTCCGTACTGCCGATGTCTCCTCGATGACGTACGCCTCCGTGCAAATCCTCGATTGGGCGTTCCAGGCCTACTGCCTCTATCCCGAAACCATGCATGGCCTCGTGCGCATCCGTCCGCGCGAACCCATTCTCGATTGCTACGCCAGCGTACCCGGTTCGTTGAACTGGAACGATCAGGATAAACGCTACGAGCCCAATCCCTTCGATGTGTCGGTAACTGTCACCAACTCGGGAACGCGCGAAGCGCGCAATGTGCGCGCCTTCCTGGTGGTGGATACCAATATTGTTAAATTCGTCACTCCGCAAACTCCGGCACAGCTTCTTTCGCCATCGGTGATTCAGCCCGGTGCGTCTGTCACGGCCACGTGGACCTTGCTTGCCGTCAAGCAAAAAGATCTCGATTCCATCGGCATCTATTTTTCCGTCATGGCCGATAGCTACGCACCCTTCGCGTGCTGGAGCCGCGTGTTGATCGATCCCGCGCTCAGTTCGGCCATCGCCTGCGATATCAGCGCGCCCGACACGGTGTATTTCCGCGAGCAGTACTACGAGCCCGAGGAATTCGATATCACCGTGCGCGCTCTTAACGTGGGTAATGGACAAACCCGCGATGTGCGCGCCCAGCTCCTGCAGGATACGCGCTTCACCATCATCCCTCCCGCTTCGCGTCCACTCGCGGATGTGCTCTTGCCCGGAGCATCGGCCGAGGGACAATTCCGCGTGCGCATCAATCCGCGCGACACCGACGGCTACGATACCATTCGCGTGAACATTCAGGGCGACGACACCAATCCGGCTTGGTGCTACCATCCCGTGTGGGTGCAGCGCGTGCGAGCACCGCGTTTTTCACTGCTCTGCAGTACGCCCGAGGATTCGCTGATCTTCTCGGACGCGAATTATGATTACGTACCGAACCCCTTCGTCGTCACCACCGTGGGTGAAAATATTGGCGAAACCTACGCGGAAGAATGCCAGCTGATGTTCATGGGTCCCGAATACTTCACCCCGGTCGGCTCCAATTTGCGCCCGTTGGGCACCATGCAGATCGGCGACACGCGCAGCGAGCAATGGACGATAACCGCCTTGCCGCGTACGACGGGTGGGTGGGACACCCTGCGCTTCCAAATTATCGGCCGGGGCGGCCTGGGCAAGCAAATCGCGCTTGCCGAGTGCACCTTGCCCGTCTATGTCCCCGCGGTTCGTCGTCCCGAATACCGCCTGGAGTGCAGCGCTCCGGATTCACTCGGCTTTGTGAACAACGCCTACACTCCCGAACCCGTACTCACCGTGCGCATCACCAACGTGGGCAATGCAGCGGGGCGCGGCCTGTATCCGACCATCGCATTGCCACCACTTGTGTCGCTCGCCGATGGCGAACGTCCCCATCGCTATGTGCCCGTATTGCAACCGGGCGAAAGCATCGAGCTGCAATGGAAGCTGGTGGCCGAGGCGCGCGCCTATGATGGCAGTTATCGCCTCTGCGCTCAGGTACTGGATTCCATTGGCGTCACCGCGCAATGCTGTTCCGATATCTTCATTCCCAAAACCGAATACCCGGTGCTCATGCCTTCATGCTGGGCCATCGACTCGCTGTTCATCGACAGCGAAAGCGGCGCGTACCTGGGTAATCCGTTTGAAGTTGTGCTCAACCTCACCAATGTGGGCCTTGGCAAAGCCGATCGCGTACGCGCGTCCATAGCGGTGCTGGGATCGTTCATGAAACTGCTGGATCCCGCCGAGCAAGTCGTCGGCGATCTGGAAGTGGGTGGCACAGCCCGTCTGCGTTGGAATGTGCAGGCGCTCAAGCGACCGGACGATGCGAACATCCCGATAGTGATCACCATCATGGCCGACAATCACGAGACTCGCGAATGTTCGCTTGCGGTGCACGTCCCTGCCGCGCGCGAGCCCGTGTTGCAGGTGCGTTGCGAGAGCATCCCCGCGGATTCCATTCTCTTTGATTGGAATACCGGCGATTTTGCGCCTCCCGTCGGAACACTGCGCTTTACCGTCACCAATGTGGGCACGGTCAAGGCCATCGATGTGGACGCATTGCTCGTGGTACCCTCGGGTATCAATCTCGCCAGCGGTGAGCTGCCGCAGAAGCGCCTCGCGCCGCCCGATCTCGCTCCGGGAGAATCCGCGGTTGTCACCTGGACTTTCCGTCCCGTGCGCAGTGACGAGGATTTTGTGCGAGACTTCCGCTTTGTCGCGCGCGCCAGCAATGCCGCCGATGCGGAATGCGTGCATGCACTGTTCGTGCAAGGTTCACCACGCCACCTGACCATCACCGTTCCGAATGATGTCCTCCTGCGTTTTGGTCAAAAAATGGAACTGCCGCTGCGCATCGATCGCACGGTGGGCAAGGATCTTTCGGAGTACGTGCTGCGCTTTGAATACGACCCGGCAATACTCTCTGTGCTGGGCACGGTGAATGCCGGTACTCTCACGGCCCTCGGCTGGGTCGGCGCGAAGCTTTCACCGCTGTCCCCGGGCGTGGTGGAAATCAGCGATTACACCACCGGCACTCCCATCGCCACCGATGCCGGCGTTCTGGTCAAGCTGTATGTGGAAGGCGTGTTCAACGACAAGAGCAGCATCACCAACTTCGGTCGCTGCGAATTGCGTATCGACACCACCGCCACCGTACTGAATCGCGGCGTCATTCATGCTCACGCGATCAACGGCAGCGCCATCGTGACCAATGATTGCCTCGAACCCCTGCAGGCCACCGAACGCTTTGTGCTGGAGCAGAACCGACCGAATCCCTTCAATCCCAGCACCGTCATTCGCTTCACCCTCGCCGCCGAAGCTCCCACGCGACTGCTGGTGTACGACGTGCATGGCCGTCCCGTACGCACGCTGCTCGACGAGTTGCTGCCGCAGGGTTCGCACAGCGTAACATTTACGGCGGGAGATTTGCCCTCCGGCGTGTATTTTTACCGATTGGAAACTCCTCGCCACAGCGAGGTACGCACTATGCTTCTTGCACGGTAGGCCCAACGCGTGAAGTTCATTTCGCTTCGTCTCGCCATTGCTCTACTCCTCGCTTCGGGAGCGCAGTACGCGCTCGCGCAAACGACGCAACACGACGTGCGCTGCACCCTCGCAGGACCGGATTCGCTGTTCTTCGACAAGGTGCAATACAATCGCTACCTGCCGTCGGAATTCGCGGTGGACGTTACGGTCAGCAATGCCGGTACGACCAATGTGGATTCGGTGTATGTATTTCCGCGCTCCAATCAGCGCTTCACTGTCGTGTCGCCTTCCAATGTGCTGCTCACACCGCGGTTGGCTGCGGGCGAAACTCTGCCCGTATCGTTTACCCTTCGTGTCAATCCCCGTCAGGTCAGCGGTTTCGATACGTTGATTGTTGCGGTGTCGGGCAAGGAGGGGGCGCGCACCGAATGTTCGCTGGTGATATGGGTGGAAAAAGAATACCGTCCGGTGAATGTGCTGAGCTGTCCCGATGCCGGCAGTATTCATACCGCCTTTATCGACACGCTCAACGCTTACGAACCGAATCCTCTGACCTTTTCCTTGCGTGTCGATAACGTGGGCGACGCGCCCTCGAAAGAAACGCGCATTCTCTACGTGGCCACACCTTCGCTGTCGCTTGCGGACGGTCAGCCGCAAAGCATAGATCTTGGGACGCTGGGTTCCGGCGAAAGCGTATCCCGGATGTTCCGCCTCAATGTTGTGCCCCGCTCCAACGATACCACCGTCACCGTCACTTTTCGCGTGCAGGGCAAAGGCGGTATCGGTGACAAAATCATCGACACTCTGTGCCAATACGACTTGTTCATTCCGGCCGTGCGCGAGGTCTTGTTCGATCTGGAATGCGAGAACGATCCCGCGATTCGCTTTGAAGACGGAAAATACGTTCCGAATCCCTTTCCCTGGACGGTTCGCATCCGCAACACCGGCAACAGCAAGGCCAAAAACGTACGGGCCAGTATTTCGCATTCCACGGCATTCATACTTGAGAGCGGGCAGAACGAACAAGTGATCGGCGACCTGCTGCCAGGTGAGGTAACACAGGTGCAGTGGATGGTGCGCGCGCTGTCCGTTCCCGCAAGCGATACCAGCGCGGTTTGTGTGCGCGTCTTCGACCAATTCAATCGCAGCGCCTCCTGTTGCGACACGGTGATACTCCCCGGCGTTCGCGCGCCTCTGCTGGAATCCGAGTGCCTGGTGCTGCCCGACAGCATTCGCGTCAACCCCTCCACCGGACTGTATCAGCCCGCCGAATTCACGGTGGACCTTCTGGTGCGCAATCTTGGCACGGATCCGGCCGACTCGGTGTATGCCGAGATCATCATTGCCGATCCGGACATCCGTCTCGTCAATCCTGCGGTGTCACGCCAACTTGTGGATTTATCGCTGTCTGCCGGGGCGCAGCGTAGCGTTTCCTGGACTATCGCGCCCTTGCCGGTGCAACAACCCAGAGATCTGACGATATTGTTGCGCGTACTCAGCCGCAACCATGCGACCATCAGCACTACCTGCGCGGTGCATATCGATGCGGCGCTGCAACCGGCGTTCGACTGTGCAGCGAGTACGCAACCGGCCGACACCTTGCACTATTCCATCGCCACATTGGAATACGATGCGTTGCGTTTCAGTGCGACGCTTAAGAATATAGGCACCATCGCCGCACGCAATGTGGAGGCAACGATTCTTCTTCCCTCGGGTTTGAGTTTGCCGTCCACCGAACAGGCCCTGTATTTGCGACGTGATCCACTACCTGTGGATTCCACCTGGTCGGTGTCCTGGCTCATCACTCCGGAAAAGCGCCGCAATGGCACGTTGGATACTATCCGCGTGGAATTTCGCTCGGGTTCGCTGCGCAGTTATTGCGAGCGCTGGATATTCATTGTCGGCATCCCACCGGTAACAGTGTTCACCATTCCTCGCAATATCGTTGACCGATATGATAAGGAAATCACCGTGCCCGTCCTCATCGACGAGGCCTTCAATAAAGACATCGTTGATGTGGATTTGCATGTGCGCTACGATGCTCGACTACTGGATTTCCTGCGACTCGAAACAGACAGCACCGTACTGAGGAATTGGTCCGTTGTGGGGAGCAATCCCGTCGGACGCGTACAGTTCCGTGCCACATCGCCGGATGGCACTGCCTTGCAAGGCAGTGGTGAGTTGATACGCATGCGTTTTCGCGTGCGCTTCGGCGATGGAGCGGATATTCTCAACACCGCGGTGAGTATGCTGGAATTCGATTCGCTGGCCAGTTCGGTCAATCGTGGCAGTGTGCTCGCGCGGTACTACGACGGTTTCGTCACCGTCAGTGGCGATTGCCTCTGGCCACTCAAGGCCACGGAGAAGTACATCATTCTCGACAGCCATCCCAATCCGTTCAATCCTTCCACCACGTTTGTGCTGCATTTGCCCGCGCCGGGCGAAGTGGCCTTGCAGGTGTACGATCTCAGTGGCGCGCTCCGCGTTATGCTCCCTCTCGGAATGCTGCGGGCGGGTGAGCACAGGATGCTGTTTGATGGCTCCGCTCTTCCCTCGGGTAGCTATCGCGCATTGCTGATGTTCAATGGACGGGTAGCGGCCTCGCATCGCATTATTCTCCTTCGATAGCCGAGGCAACGCCTCAGTGCGCAACGATATTCCCGTGCTGGTTGTTATCGCTCGGGTATGTCGAAGCAAACGAATTTTTTATGAAGCCCATCATTTTTTTCATCTACCCCCACCCCGACGACGAAAGCTTTCTCACCGGCGGCAGCATAGCTTCGCTCGCGCATGGCGAGCAAGCCCTCGTCCACCTGTACACACTCACAAAGGGCGAGCGCAGCAGGCATGCCGCGCGTCTCGGTATCACGCCCGAAGAACTCGGCCGACGCCGTGCCGGCGAGGTGCGCGAAGCTGCGCGCATACTCGGCATTCACGGTTTCACGCAAGGCGATTATCCCGACGGAGGGTTGCGCGACCTCGATCCACGCGTAATCGAGCGCGACATCTCCGCGCGTATTCGAGAGCTGCGTCCCGATGTTCTTGTCACCTTCGACGTTCAGGGTGGCAGTGTTCATCCCGACCATATTACCATGCATCATGTGGTCAAGCGCGTGTTCGTTGAGTTGCGCGAGGAATTGCCCAATCTGCGACGCCTCGCCTTCACGGTCTTGCCTCAACAGCGCATAGCCCACTGGCCGCGCAAGGTCTTCGGCGTAGCCGACGAGCGCATGCACGTCGCCGTACCTGTTCAGGCCTGGCGCGACATCGAGCACGCGGCGATACACGCGCACAACAGCGTGTTGGGTGATGTGCGCGACCATAACCATGACAACTGGATGTTGTGGGAAGAAGAGTATTTCACACTCTTCGATGAACACCCTCCCGCGACCTTGCAAAGTCTTACCGAGCGCCTGGAGGCACTACCGTAACATTGCGGATAATCTGCTCTGATAATAATCTCGCCGCGTGCATCATGCACAGCTGCGCGGTGCTGTGTTGAGTAAAGAGTGAAGAGTAAAGAGTAAAGTTTGCCCGAAGTTGCCAGCAGACAACCTGTACTCCCCCCCCGCCATCGCCACAGGCAATGTACCCTGATTCGCGTCGCTGCCGACAGCGGGAGTTGGATTTCTTACTCGGCCTCATTTTCCCGGATCATCGTGGGCTTCAACGAATAATCTGCTCTGAAAATTCCTAAGCCGCCTCCTCGTAGGTCTCCAATGTCACCTTGTAACCGAGGCGTTCGAGCCGATTCACATGCGAACGAACGATGCGATCTTCGTCTCGGCGGTTAAAGTAATCAGCACCGAGGTCTTCGTATTCCGCGCCCGTGGACAACAGGACATGAATGACCACCAGGAGCGAATGCGCCACGGCTACCAGAGCCCGCTTCTTTCCGCGACGACCGACCAACCGACGGAATTGAGCATGGAAGTAGGAACCCTTTGCGTGGCTCGCGGCCCATGCTGCCTGCACCAGCGCCGTCCTCAGCCAACGATTTCCTTTGGTCGTGCGCCCACTCTTGCTCTTTCCACCGGTTTTATTGTTGCCCGGGCAGATGCCGGCCCAGACCGCCAAGTGTCCTCCGGTCGGAAATTGCTTCATGGTCACGCCGATCTCCGCCAGTACGTTCTCCGCGCCCCGCCGGTCAAAGCCCGGGATCGCGTCCACCTTCTTGATCGCATCCTCGAATGGGCCACTCAGTTCCTCGATACGGCAACTGAATCGCTCGATGCGACGCTCCAAATCCTCCACCTGGTCCAGCAGTTCACCCAGAAGCCAGCGGTGATGATCGGTGACGTGACCGTAGAGCGCTTCCTGCAGTGCGGGGATCTTCTCTCGCAGCTTGCGCCGGGCAAGGTCGGCCATCTCCGTCGGTGTTTGACGACCTTCGATCAACGCACGCAGCATGTCGCGACCGGAGGCCCCGAGAATATTGGAAGCCACCGTACCCAATTTGATATTGGCGTCTTCCAACGTCTTGTGGATCCTGTTGATCACCGACGAGTGTTGATTGACCAACTGCGCCCGTTGGCGTGTCAGTTCACGCCATTCGCGTTGCGCACGCTCCGGAATGAAGCTTCCCTGCAACAAACCACATTGCAGCAATTGCGCCAGCCACTGGCTGTCTTTCACATCCGTCTTGCGTCCCGGGAGGTGCTTGACCTGGTGGGCGTTTACCAGCAACACCGTAAAGCGCCCCTCGAGAATGTTGTAGATGGGCTTCCAGAACACGCCCGTCGACTCCATGGCCAAATGCGTGACCCCTTCCTCACTCAGCCAGTCGGCCAGCATTACCAGATCCCGCGTCATCGTACCGAAAGTGCGCACCTCCTGTTTGGTGCGACCTCCTCCGATCAATCGGCGTACGCACGCCTGCACACTCTTGCTGTACACGTCCAACCCTCTGACGCACTCGTAGACAGCTTCCATGATCGGCTCTCCTGTTTGAACTTGAGTCGTGCAATCAGGCCCGGTCGACGGAAGGCATCGGAAGAGCGAACAATCTGCTCTGCGTGCTCATCCTCTACAGGAAGGCAACAGTCTTGGGTTAGTGTCGATGCCTGGA